>Ga0070754_10000181_pt1 | contig 66011 bp, 116 predicted proteins | sample VirMetDEL_Sep_01_FD_75181 | JGI IMG/M metagenome (GOLD analysis project Ga0070754, IMG submission 75181) | Aqueous microbial communities from the Delaware River and Bay under freshwater to marine salinity gradient to study organic matter... | ecosystem: Environmental > Aquatic > Marine >...
ATATATTAACGAAGGTTTAACATACATAAAAAATATTAATAAATGGAAAGCTGCTCAACAATTTGCAAAGGACCGTAACTGGGAGTTTGTAATATGGACAGAAAACACTCTTGAAAGCATGGGCATCAAACCAAAGTCTACCAAACCTTTGAAGCCTTTTCAAAGAAAAAAACCTAAAAAGTGATATAAATAACATTATGGAAATTAGGGATAGACATGAGCAATCTTTTTAATACGCTTGAAATCGAAGCCTTTCGTAAAGGTCTCACATTAAGATCCAAAGAGTCCCAAACGTGGTTTCGGAGACGTTTGGCAAGTATGCGTCCTAATAGAGCATCTCTGATGAAAGACAATCAGGTTAATCTACAAACTCGCATAGGTCCAGGTACGATGGCAATGTTTTATTATGATCCAAAACACAAAGAAACATTGCCTTATTATGATAGGTTTCCACTTATTATCTTAGTTGATAGAGTAAAAGGTGGTTTCCACGGATTGAATTTGCATTATCTACCTCCAACACTAAGAGCTAAATTTCTTGATGGTCTTATGGATAACTTAAACAATAAACTATATGATGAAACAACTCGGTTTAAAGTAAATTATCAAATGCTTCAGAGGGCAGCTAAACTGAAATATTTTAAAGCCTGTTACAAAATGTATTTAAATGATCACGTCAGATCAAAGTTTGCTGAAATTGAAGCACCTGAATGGGAGATTGCTACATTTCTTCCTACTGCAGATTTTGAAAAAAGTACAAGAGCCAATGTCTACAAAGATTCGAGGAGATTAATCAATGGCTAGCATTGATGAAATGAAAGGCTTGATATCATCGAAGGGTGGCATTGCAAAAGGTAATGTCTTTAGAGTTTTCTTGCCATCAATGCCTGGTGCTACAAGTAGAGACATAAATTTATTGTGCACTAATGTTAACTTACCTGGTCGGCAAATTATGACACAGGAAAGAAAGATTGGAACAATACTTCAAAAAGTAGCATATGATCAAGCATATGATGATGTAAATATGACATTTTTACTTTTAAATGATTATGGAGTGAGACAATATTTTGAAACATGGCAAGCCTTGGCATTAGATCCAAATACTTTACAGCCAGGTTACCACAGTGACTATACTTTTGATATTAAAATTCAACAGTTAAAAAAAGGTTTTACATTACCAGTATATAATACACCGATTGGATTGCCCACATTACCAACAGAAATACAGAATAGATTGCCTAGAATAGGCTCACTTGATATTGCTCAAGGTGAGTTGGATATTGATTTACCAATTTTTAGAGAATCCGTTGTTTATGAATGCAATTTACAAAAAGCATTTTGCACAACCATGTCAGCAGTTGAATTGGGAAATGGTATGGAAGATGTAATGCAGTTGCAGATTCAATTATCTTATAAAAATTGGACGTCTAATTTCACACCAAAAAGCCAGGGTTTAACAGAAAAAGCAGAACCAATCAATACAACAAAACCAATTACAACTCCATACCCAGATTCGCCGCCACCCGGAGTAATAGCAAGACTGGATCTGAACAGAACCGGACCATATTAATTATAACTATACTATAAGGACATTGAAATGGCATTACCTAAGCTAAATGATAAACCAAAATATGAAATGAAAATCCCTTCTACAGGAGATATTGTTAGATTTAGACCATTTTTGGTAAAAGAAGAAAAAGTTCTAATGATTGCAATGGAATCAGAAGACAATAGACAGATGCTCAATGCAGTGGTTGATACTCTCGATGCTTGTGTTGATGGTGGATTAAACAAAACAAAACTTACTACTTTTGATGTTGAGTTCATGTTTACTAAACTCAGATCCAAATCAGTTGGAGAAACATCTACAATTGTAATTGAATGTGATCATTGTAAAGAAAAAAATGAAGTAAATGTAAATTTAGAATCTTTGGATATTGAAACACCATCAGGTAATCGTGTTATTGAAATCTCTGATACTATTAGCATAGAAATGCAATATCCTTTATATTCTTCAATTACTGATATTAGCGATGAAAATATGGACAGTACAGAAGCAGCATTTGACCTTTTAAGATCTTGTATAGCATACGTTATAACAGAAGATGAACGAATTGACATGAGAGATGAAAATCCTGAAGAAATTCAAGAGTTCATCGAATCAATGGACCGAAATCAGTTTCAGTTAATACAAGATTTTGTTGATGGAATGCCTAAACTTAGTCATGATATAGAATTTGAGTGTGTATCATGTAAAATGAAAAACAAGAAAACATTGGAAGGAATGGCAAATTTTTTCTAGTAAGTCTATCTCATAACAATCTGAGTACATATTACCAGACTTCATTCAGTTTGATGCAACATCACAAATATTCATTGACTGAGATAGACGAAATGATACCATGGGAAAGAGAAGTTTATCTTTCATTACTGATACAACACTTAAAGGAAGAAGAACAACGCCAAAAAGAGGCCCGAAATTAAATGTCAGCAAAATTGGATGATGTAGTTAAAGAGTTAAAAACTACAAACGAAAATACAAAAGATACAAAAGACTTAATTAAAAAGTTTTTGGATAAGCAAACTCAAATGGCTGGTGACCAATTAGAGGCGTTGCGTGAACAGGGTCGTCGAGGAAGAAGTCCAACTGCTAGTGTTCCAAGTCGTGGTTCTAGTAACAGTGGTTTAGGAATTCTTTCTAGGTCACCAGCAGCTTTAATAGCACCTTTAATTGGTGGTATTAGTGCATTCGCCGCCGCTATGGCAGGCTTGCGTGGCTGGGAAGTTGGTGCAATTAAAAAACTTAAAGATATAATAAAAACCAATATACCTACCACAATCAATAATGGCGTGATAAGAATGAGAAATGCTGTTCTTGGTATTTTTGGTCTTACCGCAGAAGGTCTTCTTACGAGAGATGCGCAAGGACGGTTCCAGCGTGCCGCACCTATAACGACTCAAATTGCTATGAGAATGAATGCTCTTAGAATTAGAGCACTATCCATGTTTGGTCTTGGCGCGGATGGCAAACCAATTATAGCACAAGGTGATGATGGTCTATTTAAAAAGAATATTGTTGGTCGTGTAACATTTCAAATTAACCGTTTATTAAGTCCACTTGTAAAACTTAGCAGTGGCATTGTTGATTTTATTACAGGTGCTGGTAAAGGATTATTTTCATTTATTAATGCAAATATTTTAGGTCCGGCAGGAAAAGTTGCGGGTTTTTTAGGTAAGCTTTTAAAGCCAATTGGTGTGTTATTCAGTGCATATGAAGCCGTTACTGCTTTTATGGGAGAAGAAGGTTCAGTATTTGATAAGACAAAAGCTGGTTTTGCTGCATTTTTTGGTGATTTCTTAGGTGCTCCACTTGATTTGTTAAAAGGAGCTATGACTTGGATTTTAAAAAATCTATTGGGTTTAGAAACCAATGAAGATGGAACAGTTAAAGAAGGTCAAGGTTTAGCAGGTGATGCACTATTAGCAGTGCAAAAATTCAATTTCAAAGAATCAATTAATTCACTGATTAGAGGTGTATTCGAAATTGGCGAAGCAGCATTTAATTGGTTTGCAGGTCTTTTTACAGGCGAAACATCAATCAAAGATAGCTTAACGAATTTATGGAAACGATTTTTAATATTACAAGGAGGTTATCTTGAGATTGGTGAATTTGTGTACAATAAAGCAATTGCTCCTATTACAGAATGGTTTGCAGAGAAATTAGGTATTAAGTTAGACTTGCCTGAACTCGACCTCAAAACTATGCTAATAGAATCATATGATAACATAAAAGCAAATTTTAAAGCAGGTCTTGGAATGATTGAAGAATGGTTTAGAAAAACACCAAGACTTATAGCAATTGATGCAGAAGAAAAATTTGCAAATGCTGTTGCAAAAATTAAAATAGGATTTTTAAGTATTGCAGAATTTATAGGTAATGTACCTAATCTCATAAAAGAAACTATTTTTCAAAGCTTTGTAGATTTTAAAGCAAATAATCCTAAATTAGGTTATTTTCTTCCTGATTTTACTGAAGATCTTAAAGAAATTCAAGTTCAAAGAGCTCAAATGACTTCTACGATGGAAGAAGCGAGAAGGTCAATTGAGACTGATCTTGCAAGAAAAGTAGCAGAACTTGAGGTAAGACGAGCCGGTGTTGAAGCAGGGTTTACGAGTGATGAAATAGCCAGAATAGTAGATGCATCTACTAATAATGCTTCTTTCTCTGAAGATAATAGCAGTACAATCAATATGATCAGTGAAGGTTTTTATAATACTGATGGATTGTATCAGGCAGCACCATAAAAAATGAGGGGCTAACCGTGGCCCCTCGCGGATGTGTTACGGCATCACCCGATCAAATGAGGGGTAACATCTTACCCTTCGGCTGCCAACTTTGCAAAGTATGACATTGGATCTTCTTCCGACGAACCATCGGGAGAGGAAGTGGTAATCTCTACACTATCAAAAGACTGATCATTGAAAGTCCCAGTCCAGTCTACATCAGCTGATGTGATTTCTTGCATAGCAGGTGCAGGTGCCTCAACATTGAGTTTCATTTCATCACTCATTGTCATCATACCGGCTGTCCCTAGTACACTTTCAAGTTTTGTCTTGAGTTCTGCATACGACTTGTAGTTTTTAGGGTCAGTATATTCACTCAGGTCATGCATCGAATTATAGATGCTTTCACAGTATTCATCTGTACCAATTTCAGATGGACCTTCAAATTCAGATTTATCGTAGTTCCGATAACCTTCTACCTGACGGATTTTAAGTTTGAAGTTTGCACCTTCCCACATATCAAATGGGTCAATTGGTTTCTCATCTTGAAACTGTGGCTGAACCACGTCCATGATTTTATCAAAGATTTTCTTACCGTACTGGAACATAAACACCTTACCCTCGTTGGAAGGGTTACCTGGGTCGGATACAACAAGAACATTGGACACATAGTGAAGGCGACGTTTCTGTTTACGTGCGACCTCTTTATCTGCCTCAATGCCAGAGTTCCACAGTTTAGAATTGAGTTCCCCTACTGGATCATCTTGCCCAATAGATGTAAGTGACCGTTCGATGTACCACTTGCCGGTAGAACCCTTAAACCCATGGTCCCAATAACGGACAAAGGGAAGTTCTTGGTTCTCACCTGCTGGCAAGAAGCGAAGTACAGCATAGCCATTACCTACCTTATCCACCGTTGGTTTCCAGATGCGATCATCTTGATAAGATTTAGAACCACCACCTGCTGCTTCGGCTGCATTGATAAGTTTTTCGATGCCGCCACGATTACGTTTCATGTTTGCAAAAGACATATTTTGTTTCCTTTTATATGCTGAAATGTTGCTGTAATATTAGTATCATATCATAACGAAAGTGTTTTGTAAACACATTATATATCAAATTCCAATTCATTTTCTCGAGGCAAAAGGTTTAATTTTTTAGCCTCTGCCTCTATTTTATTCCGTATTGGAGCCGAAATAAATTTTTTGACGCCCTCTGGATCAATGTCATTCTTTTCACAAATGGCAAGTATAGCATCCATATAGGACATCTTTTTATCCAAGACAGCCTCTTCGACCATCTTGGTAAAAAGTGTTCGTGTTAAAAATTCCTTCATTTATCGAGTACCCTCAATATGATTGTATCTTTGTTAATACGTGCATTTGGCACACGTGTTTTTGTTGTGAGTGATTTCCAGTGCTGATCAATCTGCTTGATTGTCTTGGTCTGGAATACTGGCAAACTTTCGTTCGGTTTACGCAGCGCTGTTGTACGAGACTGTTCAAGGTCAACTTTCTGTAGAGTAGAACCTTTTACCTCAAACCCTTTCGGTCCATGTGAGACATATTCGGTGATTGTCTTGTACTTTGTATTGAAGGTGTACAGCCGGAACGCACCGACAATAGACATTGGATTAATCGAGTTGAGTTTGTATTCTTGCGAGGTCTTCAGATAGTTAAGTTTTGTTACTTGTTTATCAGCAGACTTCACTCGAGGTTTGCGGACAGAACGGACTGCCTTTTTGGACAAGAGAAACTTTTCTGTGTCCGAAATAATATTAGAAACAAAAGCAAGCAACTCTTTTTGTTTCTTAGGTTTCATATTCTGGTAACCTTCTACCAGATCAGGAGTTTTCTTTTTGATCAACTCCTCAAGCTCTGCTTGAAGTGGAATATAATATTTAAGAACCATGTTAGCACCAATAGTGGTAACACCTTCAGAAACAAATTTATCATAGATGTTGATATTCTTATGTTCCTCCCAGAGGTCAAGTATACCTTCTAAATCGGCAATAAGATTCCGACCAGCAAGCTGTTGCCTTTCCATTGGGTTGAGTTGAATAACCTTCTTTTTAGCTGGATCAGCATCAAGTGTTTTAGCACGTTCCTCTTGACGGATTGTAGCCCACTTTTCAACTTTTTCGATATACCTGCTCAAAACGGTATTCAAGTCATAACCTTTAGGTACATCATTGCCACGGTTAATAACCCATTCAATTATTGCTGCGGTATCATATACGCCTGTATAGACCCAGTCTGGACCGTTTAGCATGAATTTGAGTTTTTCACCCTTAAAATTATTACGGATCCAATTACGAGTCACACTCGCAATATCTTTCTTGTCCACTTCAAGTCGCACATACGAAGCAAACCACCGATATGAATCAGTGGGTGCTGCCGCAAGGCCTGTCCGACGAGCTCGCGGCAATGCCTTTTTCTTGGTCTTGATCAGTTTACGTTGCGCCATTGGCACTTCTCCTCATTTGATAATTTATACTATACCAAACAACAGTAGATGTAAACACCTTTTTTAGACATTCTTGACATTTTTAGAGGATGTATCATTTTTGTTACACCCTGCATCATAACCTTCTTGCCAAACTTCATCACAGGTAAGCAAATACCATTCGCCATTTTTATACTTTTTACAGACATAATTTCTATCAACTAAAGCATCAATTGTGTGATGGACTGAATCTTCTAGCTTTTTTCGAAAATCAGTTGAGTTCCTACCTAACATAAATCCTACGACAATAACACATATCGTATAGGCAATATGAAATCCAGTAAGGTCCGCCATTATGTAGATACCACATTAAATCCGGTGACAGAGTCTACACGAAAAGAGCGCCAGCCTTCAGCATTTATATCCCATACTGGAATTACTTCTTCGTTTACGGCACGAACTTTTTTCTGTGTAATAGGATCTGACTTAGTAGGAGCAGGGATCAAATCTGCACGAAGCGTACACGTCATGTTACGTGTGTCTCCATTCACTTTCGTGAAATCAACCTGGCAGGTTGTCACTTCAAGCATCTCCATCATTTCTTTACGAGTCATCATATATTATCCTCCAATGTATTTCTTAGGTCTATACCAGTTCTTCTGGTGGTGAATACGAGCTAGCAAGTCTACGATAAGACTTGCATGCTTCTCATTGTCGATCATTGCCTTTCTGAGAGAAGATTCAATAAGGTCAATGTCATCTACAGTTAATTTAAATTGATCATTTGGTTTCATTAGTTAAGGCATCTACCTTTTCATTCAACCTGTCTACAGTTTTTTGTAGTTCTCGAAGTTGATATTTGAGTCGATCAATCTTGTCATTTGATTCATGGATCCTCATTTCAAGGTATCCAGTATCTGTACGCTCTACTCGCATTAGTAATCTCCCCAATCATTATCGAACCGAGTGGTCTGGTAGGCAACGTCACCATAGTACTCTTTGGCGTACTTGGAAGCGTCAGTGTAATGGAGTTCAGAATCGCCACCGTCATATTTTTTGGTGAGGTTAACACGTTTAGGAGCTGTGTATTCTTCGTCCACGTAATTCTGAACGTTTTTGCCTTTGGCAACGATCTTTGCCATACGCTGTTTGCGTTCTGCGATCTGTTTGATAATAGCGAGCCGGTCGGCCATTTGTGCTTGGGTGAGCGCCATGATATAGAGTCTCCGTTGTTATACGCGTATTGTACCACAAGAATAAGGGGAAATAAATCCCCCCTTAAGCTGCTTCGCCGATGGATTCGATTTCATCTTCAAACAACCGAAGCTCTTTGAACCCAAACGAGTCCACCATGTAGTACCGATCATCTTTTTCAAAGATATCCCCAACAGAAGTCGAGTGCATCTGCCAGATCTTATCCACGATGATCCCAGTGGGAATATTGGTAGCTTCGAAAGCTTTTTCCAAATCGTCGGTGTGCACCTCTGCAACCGCCCGGAAGTACTTGAGCATCGAAGGATTGAATTTCTTCGAACCAAACATCAGCTTCCGTTTAGCATCTATTGAAGGGACAGCTTGGCCTGCATTGTAGGCATCGACTTGCTCATCAGTGAGCGGGATTTGAAAAATGGTGATCATGTGATCCTCCTTGGTTACATATACACAATATCATATGTTATTTGCTATGTAAACACCTAATTGCATCTTTTTTTAAAAAAGACACAACTGTTACAATTATGATACACCCAGAATTTCCGCCCAATATGCATCAATCATTGTTTTCCGATCCGCTTCAATATCGAAGTTTGTGGCATCCGCCCAAGCGTAAATATCTTCCAGCACTTCCCATTCAAAATTAGTCATATGTTTCTCCTAGCACTTTATTTTCGATGTACTCAATGTAGGCCTTTACATCAGTGATTTCAAGAGCATATCCAGATCCAACACGCTCACACTCTTCAATCTTCTCATCTAAGTTCTCGTCTGAGATCGAGAAGACAGGACATTTTTTATTGATCATGTACAACTCCTTTTGACTCTGTTACTATACCACATGTAGGCATAGATGTAAACACCTTTTTGGTAACTTTTTAGTTATCAACTGTATGCATTTTAGGGGTTTACAAAACCAAAAATCCGTGGTATAATAAAGAGTACACTTTTGAGGAGCAGGGTATTAGAGTTTGGATTTAGATGCCGGGTGTCTCTGTCTTTTCCATTCAAAGCATTCATAATCTCGAATGGCATATTTTTTTTGAGGTGAGCCTAAACTCCTATTAAATTCTATGATAATCTGGTTCATACAAATTTCTTCACTACGCCAGACATCTTGAGATACCACTGCGTTACACACTCTAGGTTCCATAATCTCGCCTTCTGGATTCACTGCACATATTAGCAATAGTGCAGACCACATTGTGTTTATCATATCAATTTATCCTTTGTATATCTTCTGTAAATAATCTTCAAATTCTTCTACTTTAGCCAAACGATTTGGCCATAAGATGTAATCCTTTTCTGGGTTCATTTTTAAATTATTTAAAAGGGGTATAATAGCATTATAAAGAGAATCTAGTTGGCTCTGTTTACTATCACTCTGTTCACTCAATGCTATTGCAGTCTTATTTGCTTCTTGTACACTAGTCAGTTCATCCTCTGTGACAGCTGTAAATCCAAAATCAAATATCTCATCTGTCATTGTCGTGGTATCCTACTGTACAATATCTCGTGTATAAAGGTAATTTTAATTCACCTTCATATAATACTCTATTTATATTATTTTTAAGCGCTAAATCTCTATAGTCTTCGATGGTATTGATATGCTCTTTTATCTCGTTGTAATTATTAGATGTCAAAGCATACATTGGGCCTTTTTGTGCAGGAATGTCTACCATATGTTCTGCTGATGGATTGATAATTAAATCATATTGTGAACAGAATTTCTCATCATTAAAAATTTCTGTTACGTCCATTGTATATGAGTTATAATTTGGAGCAATACAGTTTATATCAAAATATTTATCACGTCGTTTATGGCAATTTTGATTCAGATCGTAAAAATCCCAATGTTCAATTTTACCATGCCAAGACATTAACTCATATAGTAGAATACCATCCCAAGATCCTAAAACAGCAACTTTTTTAAAATCGGTTCCAAATTTATTAATTTCATACACTAACCAATCTTTTGTTGCTATCTGACCATGTCTGAAACTTTCTAGATCTGATTCGTGACCAGCCCAAGCATACGTAGCAACTCTATCCATCAACTTGATCATAAATTTATGAGACGGCATTAATCACTCCATTATCTTTTAAATCATCATAGTGAAAACCAAATATGGCACTACGCCTTATATTATTACCATTCACAACTCTATGGTTCCACCCTGTATTAATAAACCACACATCACCTTGTTTCATCACAAGTTTATGGATACCTTTTTTATCACGAAACTCTAATGCTGAATCAGAATCAGATAAACAAATTTGTGCTCTGCATATGACACTTGTATCTGCATCTATATGCCAGTTTAGTTCATGATCACCTTGCATCTCACTCATTCTAAATCTATACACATTATGAAAAAGAGTATTTAAAAATGGTTTTGTATACCGTGTTGCATAAGAATGATCCCATTCAGTGTAGAGATATTCGTTTACATCATCTTCTGCCGATTCTTCTTTTTTCTGTAATAGAATTTGTCTGTACTTGTCAGCAGTATTAAAAACTTCCTCATAGTTACAATTTTGACTAATGCCATAATTGTCACCGCCAATATCATTTCCTGTGCATGTATCCAAAATGTAATTTAGCTCCTCTACCACTTGGCATGGAGCTTCACCTATTTTACACATGGTTAAAAGTTTATTACGGCGAGGACCAGTTCCTCTTACACGAGTTCTTTTACTTTTTTCAATTAAACATTCGGTCATATTTTTCTATACTCATACTGTTTAGTATTGGTGGACTCCCTTTATATATTACATTCTGCCAACAGTCTTTTCCACCGACACACGTCTGTAACATGTCTCTAGATAGGTGCCACTTGTCTCCGGTGTGATACTCTATTTTAGTTTTAAAGCGTATGAGAGCATCTCTCCTATTACTGCTCTGCATCGAAACAAATACTGTATCATAACCCGTCAAATATTCTAATTGATACGGTAGCAGTCGCATAGTGGGGCTCAGGAAGGTGTCTAACTTTGGATTGGTAAACCTTCTATAGTCTCGATATATGTACGTACGTGTCAGTACACGATAGCAGCCACCGTAATACTTTTGGATTGTTGAGAATGCCATAGGTTTCTCACCATCAAACAAAAAGAACCAATCAATATACTTCTTATCAAAAGAGTGCGGTAGAATTTGAAACCACTCTTTGTTACGCTTGTCAAACAGATTATTCTGGTCACCAAGTCTTTTTAACTCTTTAATAAAATTGTCCTTACCGTAATCATCGAGCGTTAAGATTTTTTGATTAATTTTATGAACCATGCACCAGGATCCCATTCATACCATTCTTTACCTATTTTCCAATCTCTTGGATTGTCATGATGATTTGCATGCCAACCCTCTCCGCCGGTAAATATATTTACCCACCACAAGTTTCTTACAGTTTCTTTGCTATGACAATATGTGTTAAGTAGACCATATCCAATATAACCATACACCATAGGCATGATGAATAACCAAAAAGTCCAGATTGGACCAAACACTATTAAAAAGAAAAACAGTGATAACAATCTTACTTTTTTGTGGTGTTTATGAAACCAAATAACTCTTTTATTCTTTAATAGATCTTTTACTGCTCTCCTTGGTATCGGTGGCACATCAAACATAGATGTGAGTACTTTCCATTTTGGAACGAATTTAGGTGAGTGTGGATCTTTTTCTGTATCAGAGTGATTGTGATGTAGTCTATGAACACCAACCCAACCAAGTACTGGACCAGAACCAGAAAGTGGTCCGAACAATAACACTATATACTCATACCAAACAGGGGCCTTAAAAGCACGATGGGCAAAGTACCGATGGTACCCTGCCGATACAATTGCCGAGGATAGAAATATCCACCATGCAAATGAGACTAGGAGATATGCCATTCAATGATTGCCTTTGCTACAATGTCAGCATTGATCTTGTGAGTTTTAGCATGCTTCTTTCCGTTTGCGAGTTGAGTGTTCATGAGAGGTACTTGAATGCATTTACATGGACACCTTGCATACCTACTTATCTTTTCTAACTCTCGCTTCACTTGAACATACTGATCATCACGTTCTGTATATAGATCGGTCGTGAGTGAAGATATATTAATGATCAGTTTATTGGTATGTTGGTATTGTTCTTCAATGGCGTGATGCATAAGAATTTGCCCACGACCATCGTATGCGTTATTAATAAACACATCACAGTCATGGGCTTTTTGTGCTATTTTATTGTAATCTTTTGTAATATCGTAGCTGTCCCATCCACCAACAATGTCAAAACCAATAACATTTGGTAAGCGTTGAAACAACGCTTTACCAAGACCATTGAGATGTCCAGTGACGGCAACTTTCATTTAGCATTCTTTATGTAATCACCATGGAAAAACCGCTCCAACATTTCTATACGATCAACAGCAGCAGCCATCTTATCCAGTTCTTCCTGAATGGCTTCTACGATATCACTGTGCTCACCAATGCCTACTGATTGATCCATGTAGACCATAATGTTTGTTTTGGCTCGTTCCAGTTCACCTTCTGCGTGCATAAGGCACGCCTTAATCAATTGTTCTCTCATTGCCATTTTCTTACTATCTCCTGTGCTTCAGTTATATCTTTAGTTTTAAAAAATATGCTACAGACAACTCGCCACTCACTGTGGTAATTCATCCAAGAATGAGGTAACCAGTTATTGATCAGAATAGGGCTATCCATATCAACATACTCGAATAGATCTTTATTATAATCCCAAACATCCCAATACTTCGGTCCTTTATATGTAGGATCATCTTTTCTTGGACTATATATCTGATACGGTTTTGGGTAATAGTCCAAAGAATCATATTTTGGTGCAAGAAACTGACCTTTAGTAGCATGTACATATATAGGTATATTTAAAGTAAACTGTAAAGTTGGATCCAAATGAATGTGACCCATTTGCCCGTTTGGTTTACTTAACATAAAAAATGCAATGGACTGAAACTCCGGTCCAAGATCAAACTTTTCTTGAAGTACTTTAATGCCTGTTCGTTGCCATTGATAACTATGGCTTTTCATGTTATCAGGATATGTACTAGGATCTGGTATATTTTTATGATAAATCTTTTTTAATTCCTCTACTCTATCTTGAGGAAACTTATTTAATTTTTGATAACGAAGCATTATTTACCAATTTCGGATTCAAGTGACGACTGCAACTCTTGGATTTTTAACATTTTAATTAGATATTCCACTTGTAGTTCAAGCCGTTTAATATCGGATGCATTTTCTTCAATATCATATTTTCTACGTGCCGTTGCAGCTGCATGAGATGCCGAAAGCCGAATAAAATCATCCTCATGTTTTATTGACTGCTCATCAACATATTCTGCTACACTTTCATGCCTCTGATAAATTTCTTCTGTAGCATATTTAAGTGTTTCAACTTTTCTTTCCAATACAGCATTTTCTTCTTTCAGAGTAGTTACATTATCAAAATTGATAATAGCACTCACTGCAATAATGAATCCAATAATAGGGTCCATTTTATCCTCCTTTGTTTTGGTAGCCGCTACCGGACTCGAACCGGTACGCCCGAAGGCAGGAGATTTTAAGTCTCCAGTGTCTCCCATTCCACCAAGCGGCCAATGTTTTTGGTACTCCCCACAGGACTCGAACCTGTAACCTAAGCGTTATGAGCACTCAGCTCTAACCATTGAGCTAGAGGAGTATATTGGTCTCGGTGGTAGGATTCGAACCTACGACCCTCTGGTCCCAAACCAGATGCGCTACCAAACTGCGCCACACCGAGATTGGCACAGGTGCAGGGAGTCGAACCCCGGCTTGCGGTTTTGGAGACCGCCGTGCTACCGTAACACTTCACCCGCATTAATAAAAGGGTTGACCTTTTCCACCTTGATTAATCTTATCTAGAACGAACAATCTTCCTCAAGTGAGGTTCAGTGTGTCAACCCAACTTTGGTGCCCCCACACGGACTTGAACCGCGGACCTACTGATTACAAATCAGTTGCTCTACCAGCTGAGCTATAAGGGCGTTAATTTTGGGAGGTGTGTAGACGGACCCTCCGCATCCGATTCGTGTCGGCCGAGAATCCCCAGCCCCGATCACTACACTTGACCACGAATTTTGGCGAACACGGAAGGATTCGAACCCTCGACCTAGAGATTAGAAGTCTCTTGCTCTATCCAGCTGAGCTACGTGTCCAATTAATTTAACGGGTGAACCTTAGGTTATATATCACGCCGTTTTGTTTCCATTCAATGGTGGAATGAGAATATGTTTTTATTTTTTGAGATTTATAAGTCACAATCTCTTCACATACACGTTCTTCACGCCATCCAGTAATCACTAATTCATCTCGTGATTTTGATCCTTGATCGGCACCAATCAATCCACCAATAACAGCACCACCAGCAGCCCCTGCATCTTTACCAGAAATAACTTTGCCTGTGACACCGCCAAGGATCATACCAAGTAATGCACCACCTGCCGCATTCCCTTCACGTTGAATATGTCCATATACTGGAACTTCTTTTGTATAACATTCTTTTTTCTTAATAGGTTTATCAACCCATACATTTTTATAATGATGTTTTACAGTAGCAGACACATCTCCCGCTAATGCAGAAGTAGAGCCTAGTAAAATAATAGCCATTGCTAATTTAAACATTTGATTTGCCTTTATAATATGTTTTATATAGGTATTCTAGTTTTTGTTTTTCAGGATGAAATCTGATCCACATGCCAGTATCTGGATGAAAATGCTTTTTAAAAAAGTTATCCATTTTTCTATTACCAGTTTTCTCCTTCGGATTTATTTCTAATGAGAGTGCATCAAAATCAGCATCTGACATGATAGAGTCATCTTTATACTCATAAGCATATGCTGCTACTGATAGTTTGATTCTGTTACGAATTTCTTTAGAATAATCCACATCAAACTGTAGCATTATACACCTTTATTTTCAAGTTCTTTTATTCGTATCTCTGCCATACGAATTGCACTGTTGGTCTCAATTAACAGACTACCAGATGCCTTGACCTTAATACATTTTAGATGTGACATATAAGTATTAAGACCATGAAGCTCTTGCCATTCAACGCTTGTCTTAGCCATTCTTTACCTCCGCATGTTAGCAGCATCTATAAATGACTGCTTGTTATCCTTACGTACTGGCATAAGGTTGGATTTATGTGTGGTCACAATACCAGCAATCTCATTACCTGTGTATTTATTATTCTGTTTTACATTGCCATTGCCAGGAATTTTATCCGAAGTCATACGAGGACCGGTAGAATAGTCTGGTATTTTAAGTTGAGCATCACCACCTTTCCCAGTGACACCAAGCTTTTTCAATCGTTCTTCGTGGTCCGCCAAGGCCTTTTTCCAACCTGGTTTACGTTTAACCTTTGATTTGCCGTGGACTTGCACACCACGGATCATATGCATACTCATTTCTTTTGTGTACAGAAAATAAGGTTTTCACCCTGCTCTTCTGCAACTGCGATTAGATGAGTTTCAACTGCACCATTCTGTGGTGCCTCAATATCAACGGTTTCATTAGTAATAGGACAGAAATATGTAGTCTTAATCCGAGGAACAGACAGCCCATAAACAAAAACTTTTGGATTTTTTGTTGCAAAATCCTCATGAAGATGTTTCAAGATTTTGCGGTTTGTTTTCTCATTAGCAGGGTCATTACCATATACGTTTGCTCGGCTAGCCCAACCTTCAGCACCACCTGCTTTACCAATCTTGACAAGTTTGTTATCAACATACATACCGTAAACAATGTCGCCCATTGCAATCAAGTCACGCCGTTCGATGTTCAAAGCACGACGAAAGACAAGACGTTCATATGATCGTGATGGTTTATCATCCTTATCCTTATTTGTTGTATGTGTTTCTACCTCGAAGTAACCAAGGTATGTACCTTTGCTCAAAAATTCATCTGATACATTATTGGTCATTTTTCATCTCCATTTAATCAGTGTATTGGCTAGGGACAGCACTTGCATCCCAGACATACGGACTATATTTCCAATTATCCACAACTACCATATCATCTGGACCAACTTCAGTCCATACCCGATCATCCATCCACTTGTGGTAGTATGCAGGTCCACCAAAGACTTTCCGAGCCCGTTGATAGGTAGCATAATCCATCCCCACGTAGTGTACGGTTTTAGGCAAATAATTTTCTCCAAGGATCATTTTTGGTTTCTTCTTCGTAGTTCACAAGGTGAAGCAGAGTAGCGAAAGTGCCAGCAGTGATCTTACGACCAGTTTCACGATGACGAGCAACCCAGTTGTTGACTCGATAAATGTCCCAACCAAGTTCTTTTAGTTCTTGCGAGTTCATAGTGCATCTACCTTTTCATCAATAAGAGAAATTGCTGTTTGTAAGGCCTCTACCAGACCCAGTGGTCCATGGTGTTGGACGAAAGGAATGACCTCATCATCAACATAAGGGCCGAAGATCATGATTTCCTGGACCTCGGTTTTATGACCGACTTTGTGTTGGGCAATAGAGATCTCATGATCTTTGTGCAACACAATTACATTGTTCATGTTTATTTTAGTCATGCTTCAAACTCCAAAATTTCAACTCCTTCATATCCAGCATCAATCGCCCAGTCAACAGCCTCTTGAGTGCTGTCAAACGGGCCGACATGAAAAGACCGGGTATAGTCTACCCGCCGCCCCCAAACGTTGTACTCCGAACCCTCTGAAGTGGTTGTTTTGACATATACTTTCATGAGTTTTTCTCCTATTACCGGAAAGATTTACCAGAGAAGTTTTCGAGGATACCGTAGAACCAATCGGGGTTGGCATCCCGAAGGATAGCAAGGGGAGCTTTACCAGCTTCTAGTTTAGAGAAGTAATCTTCAACGGTGTGATTGGCAACCAATTCTTTGATGAATTTGGCTTTGGTAAAAGGTGATTTATTGTGCTTGAACCGAGCAATGAACTTCCGGTCCTCGCCGTAGGTCACGAACATACCGCCATCTTTGTTGATCAGCGCTTTGTTAAACTTGGTCATGGTGTGTTACCTTTTTTTTCTCACTATATGATTACTATATCATGTGTGCCTATACATGTAAACACCTAAAATGCACTTTTTAAAACTTTTTTCGAAAAAAGGTATTTGTGTATCATTTATGATACACTATTTTTTGCCTTTAAAATTAAATTGAAATGCCCCTTCTGGAAGCTTCATTGCACTCAACATCTGTAGATACATTTCACAACTCATGACTACCAGATCATAGTGTTCTGTTACCTCATTATATTGTCTGATATAGACTTCATTATTATCCAAAAATACTTGAATATCTTCATATGTGCCAGTATCATCCATAACAGTGATAATGGTTTCATCAAATTCAAACTCGTTGGTAATCATTATGCATCACATAGCGCATACGGTGTTTTGAGATTGCTGTTACTATAATATAATTATTATCCGCCATAGAGATCAATCACCCTGTTCAATGCATGAATATCCTGGACCAGACATTCCCAGTCCTCTTCTTCGTGGAGCAAAAGCTCACGATACTCTTTAATTTTATCGAGTCGTTGACGCTCAACGACACAGTTATCAAGAGACGACCTCAACTTAATCAAGCATACTTGATTAAGAAAATCATGCATAGCTTCTGATTCAAGTACATCTTCAAGTAGGTCAATCATTTTCATAATCTTTTACTCCATATCCATACATTTCTTGTTCATATGCTTGCTTGAGCATGTGTCTTTCAAACTCCCAGTGCCTCAGGATATCCTGTTTATGATTATACTCTGTGGGATTGGTTTCCGGAAGTTTTCTTGATTCTCTCAACTTTCGGTTTATTAGTTTCATATCATTTTTCATGTAAACTTCTCCACGTCTCTTTCAATGCTATTGTGCAGTGCCATATATCCACACATCATACCTAGCATATAGCTTTCCATTCCAAAACCAAACACTTCATACAACACATAGCGATAAGAACCCTTCTGAGTCAACTCACCATCAACAAGACGCTTGACAACAGAATAGAATGCTTTCATCTGGTCATCCTTGGATAATCCATTCCACCATTCGTCCATATCAACATCAATCTGCTTTTCAATGGCTTCTTGTTCTTCGCTAAATTCAGAAAGGATTTCAGCTAATGACTTCTTAGACATATTATTTTCCTCTTTTCACCTCATACACTGGAACACCAGCCTTCTTTCCTTGTCGAATCATATCGGCAGTTCCATTACCGCCTGGAAATGCTACTATAACATGTGGTTGCCCATCTGTCAACATTAATCTGTTTCGGATTGGTCCTGCACTTCTTCCATGAGCTTCCCAATCAGCCGGATATACTCGTTCTTCAACTGACTCTTCCCGCATTGCCGCCCATACACCACTAAGCGCATCGGCTCCTTTTGCGCCGCCGTGAATGAGTACAAAAGGTCTTTCTGCCAGGGTTGCAGCTCTGAGTGCTTTATCAAGGACATGAAAGACTCTAGATCGGTCTTCATACGATCTTCCGCCGCAAACGAGGACTCTGAACTCATTACCATCCATCCTTGAACTCAACTCCACGAAGAAGTTCCTTATAATAAATCATCCCCGATCCTCCAACACATTTTTCAATTCTTTCAAAACCTGTTCCAGCTTTTCCGCATCCATTGCACGGCAACTAGAGATTCTATAGCAATTGTGTCAAGTAACGATTTTTTATCGGTCATTCGTCCATATCCACAAAATCGAGAAATTTGTTATAATCGATAACATAACCACAAGCTCGAAGGAAGTTCTGAAACTCTTTTAGCACTTCATAGAGGGTGCTTTCATCGTGGACTTCCATTTCAATCTTAACACGATCTTGGTTAGCGTATCGTTCGGTCTTAATAAACTTCATTCCTTGCTCCTCTTCGTTCCATCCCCATCATAGTACCAAGTTCTTTCATCTGGATCCGGGCTCTCAATATCAAAGTCTCCAGTGGAGGTGCTGATGTTATATGTCTGTGACGTCACCTTCACCTGAACCGGACAATCATTTGAAGGACAAACGTATCCCATAGCGCCTTCCCATTTCATACCACATTTAACACAGATTCTTGTACCAAATGAGGGACCGGTTGGGATAGTTGGATATACCGGAGGAACCTGTGGAATACGATCGATCTTCATTTCAATATTTTCCAACCTCTTCATAACTTCATCAAACAATTCGCGAGTAGTTGGTCCTTCAACCGTACAGCCGTGACCTTCGGGGCAATATGGAACAGACTTCTTATCGAACGCCCATTTCCATACATGACCACATCTACGACAAGGAAGTTCCTTATAATAAGTCATCCCCGATCCTCCAACACATTTTTCAATTCTTTCAAAACCTGTTCCAGCTTTTCCGCATCCATTGCACGGCAACTAGAGATTCTATTAGGTTTAAAGTATCTGCCGTCATCAGTCTCTTCGGTTATGTCAAGTAGTCTAAACAGTTCTTTGACTAGAACATCATAGGCTTGTGCTTTACTTGTTAGGCTCATAATCCTTTACCCCATGCTTATCAATATCTTTCAAGATTAGCAACAACATTTTCTTCACGTCTTCAATACTATTTCCATCCACGGTGACAGGATCTTTAGTCCAACCAGGACCATCATCCATTTCATAGTATTCGTGAACTGTATAATAGCCTTCTTCGCCAAGTTGAGGTTCGTCATACTTGTGGTACATTAGTTGGTAATGCCAGAAGCTCATTTGATAATCCAATCCCAGTCTTCTTTGATCCACGCTTGATCTTCAAGCAGTTCAACTTTGTCGCCGTGGAGTTCTTGTAATTTTGCCCAAATATGAGCATTGTTCATACGCAAGCAATAGCTATCCACATAACACTTATAGCAACTACCACTACTTCCATAGAAATACCAATAGTCGCCATCGAAATCATGTCGAGTAATACCACTGTTTAGTCGCCAACTGTCACCAGTTGTGTATCCACCACTCCAGCCAGCTAATACACGATAATGCGGATCTTTTCCATCATCAAGTTTGATAATTACCCAGTTGTCAGGATTATACATCACGATCCCTCATAGCTTATAGTTCTATCAGTCTTTACATAGACTTGTTCCCAAGCACAACCATATGCAGGAACAATACGAACATATTCTGGAAGCATGTTAGAGTCAACATTACCATGACCCCCAGACAAGAAATAGGCTCCAGTCATTTCAGGATTGGCATGTCTGTAACGGTCACGTTCACGCTGATAAACATCGAGTGCTTTACGTAGTTTTTTGTTTTCAGCTTCAAGCATTTCAATAAGTATCTCTTTATTAGGATTATCCATCATTGTTCTCCTTATCTAAGAACAATTTTAACGTATATCCGTCATCTTGTAAACACATTTTTACGTTATTACAAAAATATTTTACATATGACCGACCATTCTCGTCGATCACTTCTACACGATTTACGTCTGGAAAGGGAATAGTATCTTTCATATTCCTAGTAATCTCCAAAAAGCTGTATGAGATGCAACTGGATGATCTTTTATTAGATTGGTAACCACTGATAAAACTTTATCTTTATGAACATAGTACCAATCTGATCGGCGTTGATATAACTTAACATAACCCCAAGGGAGCAGTATATTATCTAATGCTGCCTTGTCTTTTGTCCTATGCCACTCAGCAACAATAGTAGGCTTCCAATCATTGATGGTCTTGATCCCTCCTTTTAGAACGTATGGTTCCCAGCCTTCTACGTCGATCTTAATTAAATCCACATATTTAAATTCATAAGAATCTAAGGTCCGGACATTTACCCTTTGCAAAATAAAATCATCAGTATTTTTTAGATGATGATTGGCTTTAACCTCTTCAGTGGTAAACATGCGAGATGTTCCACACCTCTGTGTCTTTTCCTTAAAAAAGAGTTCGCCCGAATAATCAGAAAGACCTACATTATGTGTTATAACATTATCAATGGAAGCTTGTTCTATATTACGGTTTAAGCATTCGAAGAAATCTATACAAGGTTCAAATGAGTGCACTTTATTAAAATATTTCGTTAGTCCTAAAGCAGATTGGCCGATGTTTGCTCCGATATCTAGACAAACTCTACGACGCTTTTCGTCTGGAACAAAATACTTCGTAGTAAACTCGGACATATGGTTTTGCCATTCATCTGGCCCCCAATGAGCAATACCATTATCGAATTCAGTATCAGTTACCCACCAGCCATTCAGTTGCTTCATTACACATTCCTCCTATACACATATGTCGTCTTTCAGTTCTGCGAGGGTGGCGCGGGCGATTTGCATGTCGGTGTATGCCCCACCATAGGAGATGTTTTCCAACGCCTCCACCGCCGTCGCCAGCTTGGCTTCCGCTGCCTCCGCACGTTTCAACATCAACGCAAATGTGTTGTCCCGTTCTTCAATCACCCACTTCAGCTTGGCTTCCAGTTCTTCGTAAAGGTCTTCGCGGACGTATCCTATGTCGCATAAGTATTGCTTTTCACATTCTGGAAAATGAATATCGGGGTCCATCCAAACCCGTTTAGGCGATTCACTCATTCCTTGTCTCCACACTCATCGGTCAACGATGTTTCGAATGGTCTTTTCTGCAGAGTCCCAGACGAAGCGCTCACCCCTCTCCCATCGGTCAACAAGGTTGTTCAGCATGACAGCAGCTACTTTGGCCGCGCTTGCCTCCATCTTGTTCATGCCCTCTGTCTTAGACACGCTGCGCCACAGCTTTTCTTCCTCTTTGATAGCCTTCAGCAAAGAGGTGCGGCGCTCTGTTTCTTCGGTCAGGATTTTTTCCAACCGATCAAGACGCTCGCGGTCGCTTGGTCGAAGAGGTTCTTGAAGAAGCACTGGGTCACTCATTCTTTGTCTCCCTTCAGTTCTGCGAGGAGGTCAAACAAGTCGTCGTCCATAACACCGTCATGTTTGCCAAGCAGAGATACGCTTTCGATGGCCGTCTCCAGCTTGGCTTCCAGTTCTTCGATGCGGTCGGCTGCTTCCAAATAAAGACTACCTTCTGCCTTGTTTTCGTCCTCTAGGTAGACATGCTCCCAATTGCGCAGTCGCTTCACAAGGCTATTACTCATCTTCTTGCTCCCAATAGCGGCAGTAAAAATATTCACCCCACTTTTCGATTTCTTCTAATGGATACCCTTCGCTCAGAAGCCAGGGGCGAATATCTTCACCTACATCTACATCTTCTGGAATGGGTTTCGGAAATCCATATTTCCAACCAGCAGGTGGGTCACACATTGTCACTTTCATTTTTTATATCCTAATCATTTTAACAAGAACATTATATCATATAAAAACCTACTTGTAAACACCTAGTTAAGAAAAAACTTTGACACCATACATTGATTGCCAGTGTTGCCCATCTTTTTTTGTGTTAACCATAGGCTTTCCTCTAATATTCAATGAGGTGTTCAGTAACATTGGTACACCTGTTTGTTCATAATATTCTTCTAACACATTTCGGAAAAGTGATCCACAATCTTTTTTCACTACTTGCACCCTTGCTGTGCCATCAACATGAGTGACAGATTTATAATCATGTAGTGCTTTTGCTTGGTATTGCATATATTCGTTTGTTGGACCATCAAAATAATCATCAACAAACTCTTCCATAATGGCAGGAGCAAATGGCCTAAATCTCTGTCTACGTTTAATATCGTTTACTGTATCCTTGACATCATATCTCACATCTGCAATGAGACTTCTGTTACCAAGTGCTCGTGGCCCGTATTCTGCTTTACCTGTGGCAAGCCCACACACTTTATATTTAAGTAAATGTTCTACTATCTTTTTAGGATTTGGATCACCTTCAATTTTGTGACCAAGAAACGAGTTTTTCCAATTGATTCTTGTTTTATTATTTGCCACACAATAAGAGTGTGCAGCTGCACCAAGTGCTGATCCAGCATCAGTTGGAGCAGGAGCAATCCAAATATCATCAAATATATTTAAATTATGTATTAATGTATTTGCCACTACGTTTTGTGCAACACCACCTCCATAACATAATTTTTTACCGTATTTTCGTGCTTCTACTGCTCGGTCAACAATAAAATGTTCAGCAAACTTTTGTATAGATGCTGCTGTATTTTTTTGTTCGGTAGATTGTGCAAGTTTATGTACTATTTTACATAGCTCTTGCATTGCAATATGACCTCTACGAGTAATAATATTAAACTCTTCATATGCAGGCAATCTATTAAAATAATCTATAAGATCTTTACTCCACTTATCTTCTCCATAAGCGGCAAGTCCCATGATAACATATTCATCCTCCATTGGTTTCATACCAATAGATTTGACAACTTGTGTATAAGGAATTCCAATACTCTTAGGAACAGTCCAATGATCAAGTAGTTTTAGATTGTGATCAAAAAGACAATATGATTGTGCCTCTCCAAAACCATCTAAAGTTAAAGTAACGGTATCCTCTGATGATTCCCATGGTCTTGTATAATATGCCATTGCAGCATGGGATTGGTGATGTGTCAAATAATCATCGTGAACAATCGCACTTGTGATATTGTTAAAATTTCTTAAATGGTGTCTAGCAGGTTTTGCTTGAGCTAGCCAAGCATCCATAGCACTATTTTTTAAAGAACCTTTGTGATAATCAGACGAATTTCTGAGCTTTATATCCTCATAAAATGTGACGTGATCATCTTCTTTAATCCAATCAAACATATATTCTGGCAAACTATGATCAAATTTAAATTGTGTATATCTTTCAGCGTGTGTAGCAAATTCTATATGACCTTCTTCGTCTACAAATGCTAAACCAGCATCATGAAATAATTCAGAATAACCTACGTACCGCATAGTTTCTCCAATCTAGGTAATAGTTTTTCCCAATACTCACTATCAGCCCCAACAGGTATTACAAATCTGATACCATCCACTTTATCTTTTCTAGGTGGATGAAATATACCACAATTAAGAATGTCTCTATAATCTTTTGGCTTATCAAAGTATATATGATGCATTAATCCTATAGAGTTTGTTTTTTCTGGTAACATGTGTGATACCATTTGTTTTTTTGTGTTTATTGCCTTATAAAACAAAAACTGTTCTTTTACAATCTCTCTATATTCTAAAGCAGCTGCTACTCCGCCCATAAATGGATAGTGAGTATTTCCAAACATCATTTTAGTAGCTACTCTTTCCCAGATAAAATCTTTTGAAAAGGTCATGGCAAGAGGTGCATACCCACCGGTAAGAGCTTTACCTAAAATATTAATATCAGATTGTATACCATATTGTGCTGTATGAATTGAATGCCAAGAACCAAGTTTACCACAACCAGAACTTATATCATCTGTAATGAGAATCACATGGTAATTGTCACATAGTTTTCGTATATGAGTCCAACAAAAATTAGATAGTGATATAACTCCAGCATTTATGAGTACGGGTTCTATGATAAAACACCCAACACCGCCAGACTTAAATTCACGCTCTAACCGAAATAAAAGCTTCTTTTCTTCTTCAATATCATTATTCTTTTGAATGGGCTTTAATACTCTGGTTCTAGACATTCTACCAAGAGGCAAGCTCATGCCACTCATTGATCTTGCCAGATATGTATTGCCATGATATGAATTTGACACGGAAATAATTGTAGGCTTTACTTTACCCAAAGATTTCCAGTATTCATCTGATATGAGCACTGCTTGATCTACTGCATCAGAACCAGACACTGCCCACGTAAATCCTGCCCAATCATTCCCACACAAAGCTTCAGACAACTCTATTTGCATATCACATGTGAGACCACGTGTCGAAGGTGTTCGTGTCCAGTTCAGAACCCCATTATGAACAGCTTGTGCCATACGAGCATTAAGTGCACCCAAGGGTGCTGTATTACCCCAAGCCAAATCCATATATTCTTTGTTACCTTCAGTAATAAAGGTCCACTTGTGCATGTGCTTTATTCGTGTATGAGCATTGCTTTTTTCAATCGAGTTCTTCCAAAATGTTATTTCTTTTTTCATTACAACTCCAATGACTGTGGATAATGAGACATACCCTCACGTTTATTTGGTTGGTTTTTAAGAATAAACAAGTTTTTAAATTTTTCATAATTAAAAAACTCTAGTAAATCCTCTTCAAACTGAGTGCTTATTCTAAATGTATCTATTTCAACCTTTCTCTCGTTTAGTTGTATATCTATTAGATTGCTTCGTTCACCTGGAATAAGGTTGTTCAGCATATTAAAGATCTCGCTAAAGTTATATTTCATCGTAAGAGTGTTTGGCTTTCTCCATGAAACAATTGTCATGTATTGTGCTTTTATCATATCCCTCAGCTTATCCTCGGTCATAGGAGTGAGTTCCAGCATTAGATCAACAACCTCATTTAGAATTTCACCAAGCTTCTCTATCGCTCTGTATTTGACATATACATCTGCTGGTATTTTACTTCCACGAAACATCATGCCTTTCGAGTCAACCTCATGTTCGAGATATTTTTTCATATGTTCTTTTACTTCATTATATATTTTTTGACACGTAGGCATTTGAGATAGCTTGTTATAAAAAGTTGCATAATCAATGCTGTAATAGTGACGAGCAAAGTGTGCTACAAACTTACTTATATTGAGAATGTGAAAACCAATCAGAAACTGAGTGAATGCTTGCATATCAGTATAGTCTTCTTTAGAATATGTATTGGTTTCTGTGACAAAATCAGAGTAATATAATGTCTTGAACACTGAGTTTTCGTTTCTAAGACGAGTGGTCTTGATACCATACTTTTTGATGTACTCTGGCTCTGCTGCTGGAGCATTTGGTAATAGCATGAAGTCGTGCACACGTAGATCATGATGAAAACCAATCTCTAACATATAACCAAGATTATGTTTCCACTTTTCTACTGTATCACCTGGATTTCCTAGAATGGATACACCAACAAGAGGTATCTTGTTCTTGAACGCTTCGTTCAGTTCTTCTTGTAATTTGTCTTGTTTGATGTTAGAACGGTCGATAGCATCAAGCACATCATCATCTGTATGCTGATAGGATATTTGTGCACCGGTACACATGTCGGCATCATACAGAATCTTGTGAGCTTGGTTGGTAACCTCTTTCTTATTCTTTGCTGCTGAAAATTGAATCTCTTCTGGATAGCCTGTAGTTTTCTTTAGTTCTACTGCTCTTTCAATGTATTTAATATCATCTTTGAATATACCAAAGTTAGCATCGGCATTGAACACATAGGTAACACCCAGTTTCGAAAATGCTTCAAGATCTTCCATAACGGTATCTTCAGTCAGTCTACGGATCTTATCTGATGTGGCAGAACCCCAATCACAGAATGCACATTTGTATGGGCAACCTCTGTTGGTCTCCCACATTGTAAAAATCTTACCGTGTCTTTTTTTAATAGTTTTAGCTATCTGGTCATATTCATTCCAGTACAACTTATATGGTGACCGAAACTGTTTTAAAAAGAGACGCTTTGCTTTAACTTGATCTACAGGATTTTTAGGATCAACAAGCAGTGAGTTTTCTATAGGTAAACCATTTAATTTTTGATGGAGAACCTCTGCAAGAACATCTTCGCCTTCCCACGGAGTGATCCAATCACAGACTTCGTATGCTTTGGTATTCTGGTGTGGTCTGTATTGGGCTTGTGGTCCACCAGCAAGAATAAGGACATTAGGGTTTGCCGCTCTTGCTCTCTTGGCAATTTCAAGTTGTCGCTCTTCGTTCCAGACATAGAAAGATAATAGTAGTACATCAACATTTTTTAGGTCGTGTTCTTCTATGAGTCGATCCACATCAAACCAACCTTCAATGAGAGGTGGTAGCCAATCTACTTTTGTTAAATCATGTTTACTTTGGTAATCACAATACTCTCTAAATCTGCCCCACGCATAGGGCAACCATATTTGCCTTTCCTCAGCAGCAGGATTGCAGTATAGGACTCGTGTCATTTTGTGACAATTTCAACATTCTTTGGTAAAGGAATCCTAGCTGTAGCGTGGTTATGGTATAAAACAAACTGTTTGTCTGGAAACTCTTCGAATAGTTTTACCCAAATAGGTCGCCAGTTATCAGCCAGCCTTACCTGATTTGTTTCAGACCGGTCACTATTTAAGTAAAAATCGGAACAGCTTTTAAGGTTCATATCAAAGATAGAATCAAACCCATACATATGAATCGTATCACAATTAAGCTTATCTGGATGACAAGCATATCGTGTAGCCATATGCCCACAGTTCCAGTCAGTCAGTGTTGGAGCATATGGTGGCTTTTCTGTAAAATAATCTCGAATTTGTGCACCCCATCGGATACGAAGATCTGGATTCATCTCAAGGTATTTGTGTGGTCTAAAACCTAAGATCCAATCACCAGGAATGGTAATTTCTCCCATATGCATAGCATGCATTATTTTAAAATCTACAAGACATGTTGCATATGCATTTTGAACACTGAATGGTGGCAAGTTGCATGTAATTTTAAGTCCTTTTTGGGGTTTATATCTTATAGCTTGGTCACCATTCCCAATAATATGTACTGTTCTAGCCATTAATTAACCTTTCAATATGCAGTTTGCCTTTTCTACCAGTGTGATGCAAAATAACTTTTTCTTTTGGTTCTGTTTTATCAGATTTTTGTAAACGAAGTACATTATATTTATTGGGTAAATCTTCAATAAGAGTCATTTTCATTATATCGTTATTACCAATCATATGGTGCAATACTTCTTGGTCTCCAGATTGCCTTGGTACAGCACATTGCTGTTCCCATTCTTTAAGTATTTGTGGTGTTCCTTCAAATCCTACCACACCAGAATTATGCCACTTAATATTTTTCCGACGAGTCCAAGGTTTATCTTCCGCCATGAGTAGTTTATTCGGTACAATATAATTCCATATACCAGAAATATCACCGACAATCTCACAATCAGAATCAATCCAGCATGTTTTCTCTGAGAGTTTACTCTGATGTAACATTGCTGCTGGTTTCTTGAACCAACCCCTTGCCACTGTTTTCAGTTCTACTGCACCATACTGCCCAGCCATATCAGGTGTCATACCAAAATCATATACAACAATCTTTTCTTTTTTATTATATTTTTTAAAATTGCTCATGAACCATGGCAACATCCACTGAGTATTCTTGTCAACTCCTGTTATAAATGTCCTCTCAGATAATGTCATAGGTTTCCTTATTGTATTTGTGCTTTGCCAAACACCCTTTCTCAACTTGTATTGTAGTAAAACTGTCATTGGCTTCTACAGGCCACGGATAATATTCTTGTAGGAATCTAAAATTATCCAGATTAAGGTAAATGTCTGTAGGTGCTGCATAACTTTTTGCTTTCTTGATCAAAACCTCAGCTGCTTGCCAAGATACTTGATAAGCATGTGCCCCACCAAAATATCTTTTGTGTTGCAATTCTTGCACACCCATAAACCTAGGAGTTACAAACTTGCCGTATGATGGCTTGCCAAATGTAATACAGCCTTTATAACCATGGACATCTGGAATTGTGTCTACTACCACAGCATCGTGTTCGAAAATCAGAACGTCGATTTTTTCTTTTACTGCTTTTTTCCACAAAGAATAGTGTGATAAAAATGCTGCCATGCAGTTTTCATGGCGAGAATATGGCTCAATAAATGCTTGTGGATTTATACCATACTTTTTCATAATCTTTTCTGGATTATTTTTTGGTGTAATTGCTTGCCACATTTCAATATCAAGACCATTCTTTTTACCAGACCTAATACATCTTTTGGCTACTTGAACGGACCTCTCATTATCCAAAATGGTAATAACGTATGCTTTTCTCATCGTATGTTCCTTGCCGTGGTTTCAAAGTCCCAACCAAATCTTTCAATGTCAAGACGATACCACTGCCTCACCTTTTCTATCTGTTCCTCATTATAATAACTGGTATAGTCATCATTGTAAATACCTTTGTTGTGCCAAGAATCAAAAGAGTGTCCTAAAGCTTTTTCGGCATCTTCTTTTAAATGTTCGAACCTTAAAATTGTTAATTCTTTTGCTTCAGTTAGCCAGTCTGTCTGTGAACCAAAATGATCATATGGGTGGTTTTTATAAAAAGTAGATGTTTGAACAAATAAATCAATTCCATCAATAAATTCATTAAAGGATATTTTTTCCCCTTTAGTATATTCACCTGCTCCACGCCGAATAAAGCTAGCCTCATGCTTTCTTGCATAATCTGCATAATTATATAGAGAAACTAATTTTGACCAAGGGTTTCTTATGACAGCAATTTTAGGGTGGCTTCTATATTCTTTTAGTAAATAACTTGCTGGAGCATGATGGATGGTTATTGGATTGTGATTAGGTGTGTGGAATCTTTTATCCAACATTCTCATATTCACAGGTTGTATTCGAGGTGAATCTTTAAGGCTTGTACCACCTGTTCTAGGTATGTGTATTAGAATAAATTTATTTGGATGTATGCGAATCAATTTTTTGAACCTTTGTATACCAAGGGAAAACTTGCTGTAACTTTCCTGGCATAAGTTGTTTACACATTAGTGCATCGTTGGGCCAAATACCATGTTCATTTGTCAGTTCAACAAGTTTTTTAGCTCCTGCTGGTTTAATTATATATGCAGAATTACCTGGTAATCCTTGTGGGACAGTTTTATCATCTATCCATGGAACGAGTGTAATATTAATACCATCTTTAGGTGGTTTAACTTTTGATTGAAACATTTCTTTAATTTTACTATCATATAATTTAGCTCTTCTTGTTGCTCCCATAGGAGAATTAAGTGCTAAAATGTCACCCTTGAATCTATCCTCAATAATACGATAATCAAATTTACGAGTAAATAATGCATCATGTTCTAGGATCATAATGGGTTTATCATCTTTAATACATTTGAGCCACAAATTGTAATGGCTCATAAAACAAGATATTCTTTTATTGATGTCTGCTGTAGGATATGCGGTCAATACCATTCCTGATTTCATATCAAACCTACTACCTTCAATAGGATATGTATATGTAATTGGAGGCAGAATAGATGATTTTCTAAACACCTTATCCATATTTTCTTTCAGATTTCTTGGTGTAACCGCATCATAAATAAAAGCATTTAAATTAGAACCAGAATCTTTAATTGATAACATACAACGTCTCGTAGCAACAGTTGATTCATGGTTATTAGTGATTGATATAATATAAGCATCCATTCTGTATTTTACTCTTTCTATCACTTTTTCAAGCGTATTATCTGGTTGATTAAGTGGAAGAGGTATCGTCATTTTCAATCATCATGATTGTACTATCAGGAACCCATTCAGGTTTACCGGTAACACCTTTTCTAACTTGTCTCTTCTGCCTTACATCATATAACTGTGATTTATATCCAAATTTAATCTCATTTAGAAATTTTGCATAATCAGCTTTATTATAACGATCTGGGTGTTTCTTAATCCAAGGATCATTCATGTCTTGAAAATCCATAATATCAAAAGGCCAAATATCTTCTATAAAATACTTACCTTCTTTCTTTAGAAGTGGTGCTAGATGTTTAAACGTGAGTCTATTTGCTTCTGGCCAGTGGGCACCATCATCAATAATAATATCAAATTTCATATTTGGCCAAGCTTTCTGACACTGTGTTTTAATTAAAGGATCCATGGTATCACCTTTAATCCATTTAACTCGATCAGCTTTTAAAATAGGCAGGTCTTCGGGGTTAGTACGAACAAAAATATCAATGCCATAGATCGTAGCATTGGGAAAATATTCGTGTAGAGCAGCAGTGCTTTCACCTTTCCATATACCAATTTCTAAGATCCTAAGATCTTTTCTATTTCTAATTTTTTCAAAATGTGGCTCATATACTTCTTGATAAAAGTGTTTACGGCTACCCTTATCAGTATTATGTTTATCAAACAATTTTAATAAATCACTCATTTTAATCTCCAAATATTTTTTGTTGGGCCACTACCAAAATCATATCCAAATGTTTCAATATCATCTTTGTACCAATCACCAATAATATTTCTTGTTTGGGAAGTATATACATCTGTATATACACCTTTATTCATTGCAGTAACATTTCTTGCCCTAGACATTTCAGTAAGTTTAAAGTATGCCATTACATCTAAGTTATAGTCCTCAAAAGATAATATATCACATTTAATATTACCGCTTTCATCAGTCACATGATCAAGCGCTGGGTACCAACCTCTCACTGCTCGATGCCACATGTATTTTTTGTCACCCCATTTATGTCTTTCTTCAATAAAGGCTTCAAAAGAACTTACATCAGCATAAGATGCAGGTTGGCCCTTTTCTACTTCAATTACCTTTTTCGCAAAAAAATATCTTGAAACAACACGATCCCAAGGGTTTCTCATAATTGCAAAAGAACCATGACCTTCTACTACAGATCTTTTTAAGTCTCTCCAGCGTGCATGTTCATAGCCATGATGGTCTTGATTCTGTCTCATTGTTTTTAATACAGATTCAGAATATTCTTTAGACTTATGTATATCAGGTGTTGCAACCATGATTTTATGTTTTAACAAGGGGCTGTGCCTGATAGTCATACCACCATTTTTTGGAATATGAATAAAAACTTTTGGTAATCCGATCATATCTGCTCCATCAACTCTTTTACATTCTCACCTTTGTTAGGCAATTTATCCTTTAAAAAGAAATGAACGAAGTGACATTTTTTAATTTGAGTATTTGCCGTATATAGCCCGTTCCATTTCCAGTCCAAATGTTTGATGTTCATCTTCTCTTTACGAATCCACCAGTTCAGAAGTGTCTGATCTGTAGACCACTTCCAAGCACCATCACCATTAATGAAACCTTGAAATTCATTGCGCTGTAAAAACTCCTTTGGTGTCTGACCTTTGAGGTATTTGGCAAAGCTTTTATTCATTACCATGATACCCATGTTCATAAACTCACCACCACGTTCATTCCATTTCCAATCAATTTTAGGCAATGGTTTATATTGCATACGGCTATAATTTACAATCTTATTTACATATGCTTTTGTGAGTGGCATATCTCTTTCTACTACAGCACCGAAATCATAAGAAACAGATAAATCATCAAAGATAGATGGAGCACTGCTCCTGATATAAACATCAGCATCGATAACTGCGACTTGATCGAATCTGTCAAAATAAGCAAATGCATTCTCTTTTTCATATATTGGAAGAAATCCACCATATTTTTCATAACTCTCTTTACTCCTATTAGTTTGGAAAACATCAGGTTTAATTTTTAAGATAGGATACCTTTGACAGATATATTCTGCTCCTATACGTTCAGCATATTCTGCTACACTATGTGTACACCAATCATATAATTTAGATGGTTTGCCAGTGTAGACTTGATAAATCAATCTTTTCATGTTTTGCCTATTGTAGGTTTTGTTGTTCCTATATCAGAATTAATATAGTGCTTTGCACATATATTTGTGTCTATATATTCCTTTTTAAATTTACCTCTAGGGTACCACGGATCTTGCTTAGAATGTAGATACCCATCAACAGGCATACTGATTCGATTTATAAACAAAAACTCTTTTGCCATTGAAGGTTTAATATAGTAACCCAAAGCAGCTAGATTTCTATTGTCCTCAGTCATACCAAATGACCAAAGGCGTCGCTTTGTAAGGGTTTCTGGTAAATCTCTTGTCAACATGCAATCATGCTCAATAACTAATGCTGGACCTAAGTATGGTTCTTTATTACCGTCACTCACTTTGTGCCAACATCTATAGTGAGAATACCATATTGCTTTTTCTTCTGGCAACCACTTTCGTGTACGTTTTTTAGTATATTCTCTTTCGTCACTAAAAAACAAATAATCTGGCATATCATCAGGAGTGCTGGCATCTACTCTCATAATATTGGTGTATCCAAACTTATCAAAACTTTCTGCTGATTTTTCAGCATAGTATTCTGATATAGGATTGTTTGGTATTACAATTTGGTAAATCGGTATTGTTTTATCTATAGTCATTGAGATCAAATTCCGTACCATGCATTTTATAGTTTTTTCTATCATGGTTTGTATATACAAGAACCTCTGGATCATCAATCAAGAAATCACAACCTTTACAGAAGTCTGGAAAGTCTTCCATCTCGTGCTGCTTTCTCAGTTGGTTATAAGGCTCGCCATACCAAATCTCTTCAAGTGTGTTCGTGCTCATATGACCTAGAACGGCTTCATCATCACGTCCGAGGACTTGACAACAAGGGTGTACTGCACCTTTGTTACCATCGAGACCACCTGCTCGGATTACCACATCAGGTGAAAATGGTCTACCACAAGTTTTGAGTTTACCTTTCCTTGCATACTCTGGTTCATACACACCAGACCAGTTATGCATCTTCCAGATCTCGGTGCTAACTCCAGCACTTTCTACAATCTTTCTATACTGCTCAACTTCATAATCAATGTTGTTATTATCCAGAACAAGATGATAGGTAGCAACGACACAATCAGATCCTGTTTTGGTTACATACTCTTGCATCTCATGTAGGTTTTTAATCACCTTGCTAAAATATGGACTATTCATCCACTTGGCATAAAGGCTAGCATTATATCCTATAATAGAGAACCGAAAGAAATCACAACCAGCGTCGATAGTCTCGTTCATAAAGTTATGTGACATAAGTAAACCGTTTGAGAACATGAATGCTTTGGCACCATACTTTTTTACGATTTGGATGTATTCTGGCAGATTACGGTTCAGTGTGACTTCTCCAGAGCCATCTAGGTTTACCACATTCAACCCTGCTTCTGCACACTGTGCAACAGCATCTTCGAACTCGTCAAGAGACATTTTTTTGAGCCAGTTCTTACCACGTGCACCGTGTGTGCCATCTGGATTTGTTTGTGGACACATCTGGCAAGTGTAGTTACACCCACCATTAATTTCTATTACCGCTCTATCAATTTTCATATAATAAACTCATTCTTTGCTTTTGCAATTTAGCATTATATTTAGCTTCAATTATTTTATTATCTATATCATAAAAGTAACTAATTTTATGTTGCTCAACTTTTCTTACCTTGTATTTAACAGCATCAGGTGTATGAAATCCAGTAATAAGATCTTTGGTTAAAATAATCATTGGCTTCATTAAATTTTTTGCTACGTAGTGCCACATTCCTTCGTAACTAATAGCACACTCGCAGCTGGCAATATGATATAGCACTTCTCGGATTGGTGTTCTGTAATCAATAAATGTAACACTATAGCCTTGAAGTTCTATAACCTTTTTAATTTCATCCCACTCTTTCAGATTAAAAGTTCTTTTAAATGGTCTGGGTAAATCACCATTTAAAGCAGAATGCCAGATAGTGATTTTACCTTTCACTACTGGTATATTTAGGTCTCTAAAAGTCCAATCATTTGGTCTAATTCTGGATGGTCTTTTTTCACCTCGATTTTTTTCAGCACTCTTATCATATCCTATAAATTTTTTTGACCATAAAGAATAATCCTCAGAGCCATATACATTTACTACCTTTACATCAGTAGTATCACTACTATAAAATTTTAAAAGATATTCTGCTCTTTCTGGTAGTGTTTCAGGATCTTCAAAGTGATAAAGGTAATCTTCATCGTGAAACCATTTCACTTTTAATAACACAGGCTTTTGTATTACATGTGATCTTAAATGGGCGATATTATAGAGATACATAATATCGCCAGCTCCTACTGTTGCTCGACCAGTAATTTCTTGTTGGGTGTTAATCCATTTCCAATTATTACGGATTCTATTGCAAGTTATTAGATTTGGATTTCTCATAATTTGAATTTATTTCTATAATTAATTCGGCTAATTCCACTGCTTGTTTGCAGCCCTTACGTCGAGCATTACTTTTTTTACCTACAGTAAGAAACCACTTTAGATTATCTATAGTGCTTTCATGACGAATATCATCAGAAAATTTAAATGAACGAGTAATCTCTTCCCATTGGCTCCGTGCATTGAGAGCAATAAAAATATTTTGCACAATTATTCTCCTGTCAGATAATGATAAATCTCTTTCCAATTTTTCATTGTAGGAAGAGAGGTTCCCATATTATGACCATGCTCAACCAATATTGAGTCAAGCCCATATATATCTAAACCTAACTGAGCATTTTCTAATTTATCTTCAATCCAAGGCAAACCACTGTAACTATACGGTTCAAGTGCCTCGTCCTTATCTGCGCCAGTGTCAAGAAACACGAACTTTTCGAATGCAGTCTCACCAAAAAGTTTTTTGGTATTAGCAATACGCAACTCTTGTGCCTGAGGATCATTACTCAGAGAAGTAATCATGTGAAATACAAATCCATGTTTACGGTGTAAAAGATCAACATAATACATTGCATCACGTAAAGGTGGCAAGAAACCGATAGCGGCAGATTCATTAAACATACGAACGTAGTGCCGACTTTCTTCTTTCTCCATACCAAACCGTAAACCGATGTCATAATCAGTTTTATTTTCCTGTTTGAAACCTTTACGAGACATCCATGTGATAAATGCATACTCCCAGTTCATAAGGACACCATCGCAGTCAGTGAGGATCAGATTGTCACTATATTCATATTTCATTAAAAATCTTCCTTAATCATGATATTAGCCAAGTTTTCTGCTTGATATGATTTCAGTTTTAGCTTAGAACTTTTTGTTGTGGATTTTTTGATCCGAAGATCTTTTTCCATTGCTCGCACTTTGTGCTTACCTTTATTTTTGTTACGCGGATCATACCGACTGTATTTTGCCATTTTGATAGTTGCGCCTTCTCGCATAAGTTTTAATTTATGATTAATTATAACACATATGAGTCTATGTGTAAACCCTATCTTAACATTTCTTTTGTCATAATATATTCCCGAACAAGATCAGATCGTACAATATCCTTCCAGGTAAATTCTATCGTCTCAAAGTATGTTGTCTGATCTAAGATATTGAGAAACTCTATCAACCCATTTTTATCTCTTTCTTTTTCAAAGTCTGATTGGTAGTAGTCACCACAAAATATCAATTTACAGTTTTCACCAACACGTGTGATTACAGAATCTAGTTCATGAAAATTTAAGTTTTGCATCTCATCAACTAACACAACACAATTATCAAATGTGGTACCACGAATGAATGATGTGCTTAAAAATTCTGCTTTCCCTTGTAAAATTAATTTAGAATATGAATCACGAGTGTCTATAATTTCATCACATATGTCTGCATATGGTAGTGTATAAGGTGATTCTTTTTCCTCTTTTGAACCCGGAAGATAGCCTATTTCACGAGTTGGCACAATGGATCGAATTATAACAACTTTATCAATATAATTGTTCTTAGTGAAAACTGTCTCCAAAGCAAAATACATGCCAAGGTAAGTTTTACCAGTACCAGCGGAACCACTCAATACTAGGTTCGAACCTTCATCCCAGGCATCTTTAGCTTTTTTCTGATTATCGGTAAGAGCTTCAAACTCGTACATATCTGAAATTTTCATATTTTAATTGTGTTACCTCTACCAGAGTGCTTTTTAATCTGCTTCTTTAAATCAGTGAACCCATCAGGCACTTTCATACCACCACTTCTACCTGAAATGATTTTAGGTGTTGCCAGAATTTGTTTTACGTTTGGATCCTCGAGGATTTTTTGTAGGTCTGTCCACTTGCAGTTTACGTTCCACTGGACTCCCTCTTTGTTTTCTAGTGTATATTCGGGCATATGTATCCTTCCAACCTTGCCAATTTTCTTCTACATTATGTCTACTGGTTATAATCCAATCCTTGGATAAACTGCTATATGACTGTATATATCTTTTGCCAGAAGGTGATTCCATTAGACGTAACCAGACACCTGGTTTTTTAGGATCACCTATGATAACTTCATCAATCTTTTTTAAATCAAGATCAAGCAAACCCAACTTTTTTTTCGAATTTTGAGCAGGAGTTTTCTTCAATGTATTTTTTGATTTTGAAGTTCTTTTTGACTTTGGCATATATTTCCTTTTCTAAGGCATGTGCCTCGATTTCCCAGGGACGATCATCATATTCAACTTCTTGGGTGTTGTAGTGATCTTTCATCCATGCTACTTTGTATGAACAAGAAAGGCACCGCAACCGACGTTGAGCATATTGAGCAACATGCACAAGTTCGTGACATAGTGTACTGATAAGAACATTGAACGATTGTTTACCAGAGTAATTTAACTCGATGGTAAAAAATTTAGGAGATGCAGCATCATCTTCAAGACTACAATTTCCAAGAGTACCAGTTTTCTTGTATAGATCTTTTGTGACCTCTACGGTAATTTCAAGCGAATTTATCATTCGTTTCGAGACAAGACAATCCAGAGCAATAGAAGCTGTCTCTTTAATAAGAGCCTGCTGTTTATAACTCAAACGATATCCTTCGAAGTCTATCAAGTCAGTCTCCTCATTTAACATATAGACTATAACACAAATAAGAATGTATGTAAACACCTAATGTACAATATAATTATTATTTTATGATACATACATTTTAGGGGTTTACAAAACCAAAAATCCGTGGTATAATAAAGAGTCCACTTTTGAGGAGCAGGGTATACATGAAATATTTTATTAATGGAACAAGAAGAGGTCTTGGAAAGTATTGGATTGACCGATATCCAAAAAAGTGTGTTGCTACCATGGAAGATTGTGAGGTATTTATTAACAATAAACATGATGGATATCTACAAGTACATCGTCTGTATCAAGCAGCAGAATTAGGTAAACGTATTATCAATATAGGTTCTGCTGGATCTGACTGGACTAAAGGATATAAAAACAATTTCCGATATGGGCTCGAAAAGAAACAGTTAAGAGATGCCAATGATGCACTATTCTGGCAAAACGTGGACACAACCATTATTAACTTTGGTTATTTCGATACAGAAAGATCTGCACATAAGGATGTTCCAAAGATGAGTCTTGATTATGTCCACGATGTAATTATATGGGTACTAGATCAGCCCCATAGAATTAAAGAAATTACGGTCACTCCCTAACTTAAGTTTTTGACTTCTTGCATCTCAAATATTTGATCGTCTAAAAATTTTTGTTTCTTTAGAATTTTATACATACGGTCTGTTCTGCCTTGTTTCCTATATCTTTCTGCATAATAACCTAACTTTTTTGAATCTTTTTTTAAACGATCTATTTGGATTGATAACATGTAATTTTATCCTTAGTGGTTAATAGAAATAAAAAAGGGACGGACCACAAAAGTGGCACGCCCCAAAGTTAAAAAGTATTATCCTTTTTCCTAGTTACACTCATATAAGATTTGGAAATACCTCCTTTACAAGTTTAGGTGTGAGTCCAGTTGCTAGGGTTTTATCCTTATTAATCATTTTAACCACTAGCTCTGCATCTTGGGGATGAATTGATTCTAGTATACCCAAGAAGATCTTTTCTCTTTTATAGGCTGGCATTTTAGTACCTGGACCACCTGGTACAAAAAACTTCAACTGTTTGTGCTGTTTTTTCCAGTTTGAAGGTGCATTGTGTTCTTGACAAGGTGTGTATGGTACTTCGCCTTTTGGCAAGAGAAATTCAAGTGAGTCATCGAAGGTTCCCTTTATAAGATCCTTCATTGCCCATTCGTCTTTATTTTCAAGTAAGATATCTTTCTTAGCGGCTCTTGTTTTAGCCTTACTCACTGCTTCAAATATTTCATATATGTATCTCATTAAAAAAATTCCTCAACACTTTCTAACAATAATCTGCACCGTTTTTGAACAAGATAGGGAAAGATTTTACCTTTTAATTCCCAACGGTTATTCTGCGATTCAAAGGTATTTATAATTTGAAGTCTTGTGGATTCAGGCAAATCGTGTTTTTTATCGGTAAGTGAAACTAATTTCTCGTTACGTAGATAGTTCCGATATATTGTTTCCCCAAGAGATTTAGGATCCTCTAGTAGTGCTTCACGCTTTTTCTTGGATAGAGGTGTCTGCCGTTTTGATTCATTAATAAATGTGTCATCATCGGACAGTACATTAGGTACTCCATCACCTGGACAGCCTTTAAGGATATGTTCCATACGATAATCTTCAGCAGAAGGTTCTGCTTTGACAAATTTTTTAGTCACAGGCGAATACTGTTTCACATTATCATAGACCTGTAACTGTTTAAAATCATGGTCGCCTGATACGATCATTACGGGTTCGTATTTACCAAACTCTTGTGTCTGTTGGCATAGTGTAGCAATAACATCGTCCGCTTCACATCCCCACTGGTGAATAACACGCCAGTGAAAGTTTTCTTCGATTTCCTCACGTACCATATGTATGATACGAAAAACCTCTGTCCAATCAATTGTAGAATCTTCACGATTCTTTTTACGTGCTGCTTTATATTCAGGAAATACATCTTTACGCCAGTTGCCACCAGCATCCGATGCAATAACCATTTCACCATACTCTTTAAATTTATTTTTATACATACGGAGAGAGTTAAGAATCATGTGTCTGAGAAGGTTCTCATCTGCAGCAAGTTTCTGCACAACAAAGTTGCCGATTGCGATAGCATTATAGTCTACAATAATCATAATTTACCTTTCAGCTTGACTGTCGATACTATTATAACACATAGTAAGGTGCGTGTAAACACTTATTTTAAACTTTTTACATGAGTTCTGTGTATCTTACAATTTATGATACCATTGTAGTATGAATCATCTAACAGTACACGTCTATCAAACTGCTCTTTTGCTTCAAGGTATGACATCTCACCTTTTGATTTACAGAGATGTAATATCTCACGATAAAAGCTTTGTTCTCCATTTTCTTGTAGCATCTGTTTAACTTGATCAGATGATCCATAGTAAGACTGCCAGTCTGATTCGATAATGCTACGTCTCTTTCTGGTTTTTCCTTTAAGTGGCGGAAGTGTTTTCTTTGACCAGAATCCTTTTTTACCCACGTACTTTTTGTTATTGGTAAGATCCGTGATGACGTATACAAATCCTTGATATTCTGATATGTGTTCGTTGCTGAAAGGTTCATCTTTATAATACCACATCACATCCAATCCTTTACGATGCCGATAGCTTCATCTAGCTTGTCGGCTTTTAAAGAAAAGGATCCTATGACTCTATGCTTATCAGAATTGTTTATCCATCCATGAGGAAATTTTGTGTTTAAAATAAGTGGTTGATCAACAGTTACTTTTTAAAAATCTTTTTCTCTGTAAGAAAATCTATTGCTCTCTAAACCATTGAGAATAACGGTCTCTGTCCATTTATAACTTTTATATTCTCTGTGATAACCACACAAGAATGGGCCCTTTATTGGGTCAACTTGAATAGGAAGATTTATTGAAAAATCTCTAGATTTGTCTGTATGTATACTTGATAAATCTGAATTAGGTTTTGATACCAAAAATAGAACAGAACTTTCAAAAAAAAGATTATCTAAATTAGGCACAGCCGCAATAAACATATTGCCGAATTCACACTTACCGTATGTTATTGAAGCAATATCCTCTTCGGTAGAATATTCTGACAAAAAATATTCTGTAACTGTATTTAAAACTTCTTTAGGAAAATTAGGAAGATATTGCCACCTAAAATCACTAGGTGCTTCAATCATCCCAATCCTCATCATCAACTAAAGTTGCTACTGTTTGTTCTCCACACATAGGGCAGAAGTCAGGGGGATCCCCAACCTCTGCTTCAGTGAATATGTGTATAAAACTATCTTGTCCGCAAAAACTGCAATTTACTTCGTAAATAGTTTTTATTGTCATGCGCTCTCCTCATTTATTTAAAAGGAGATTTCACATGCTCCACCTTGACATGCAATTGCTCCCATTGTATCTATATCAGTAAACGTCTTCTGTGTTAGCTGATTATCAAAGTCAATGGGGTTCAAGTTCTGTTGGATTTTAGTCCACTTGTGTAGCAAGAAAACATCTTTCAAACAATACTCTGCCTGTTTCATATCATTCATAAAATAGTTTTCGCTAAATTTATTAAACCTGCGTACCCATTCCTTTCTTACATCAGAAACTTCACCACCAACGGCATACTGTGCTGCAGAGGTTGCTTCCCATAGATCCCTAAACCCTGCCTTATATGTATCAACAATTAAGCCGCTGGCAAAAAGAGCACCTGCACCGTATTCTCGTACAATCTCTTCTTCTGTCTTGACTTCAGTGTTAGGAGCCTGCGCAAAGTCCTTGTCTCCAGACCCAGCAAGGAATGAAATGCCAGAGAACGAGTGACGGTTATCAAATACATAATCCTCTACTTCTGTCCACATATGCGGCAACACTGTAATGGTATTGGATACATTGTGGCGAATGCGTTTATCGGCGCAATGCTCTTCATTTGTACCAGCTTCTACCCAATTCTGCTGTACCAACTTTACTTTCTCAAGCAAATTAGTTCCCATCACCTCGTCACGATACAATGATCTTTCCGGAGAAATTACTGGGAATGCCACGCAATAGTCCGTATTATTATTTGACCAAACTGATTCATCCACCATGTATGGATTAGACTTTGCGATCAACTGAGCAACTTCGGACTCTTTATTTAACTGAATGTGGCGCAGATAACGAGGTGAGTGTTCAGCATGAATGCCAGATGCAGTCTGTAGAAGCACAGATGCGTTACCACTTGGTTTCACACAAGTAGTACGTGCTGCTGGATTAATACCGATAAGTTTCGCAACTTCTTTATTTACTGCCTTTACAATAGAAGCACCTTCACTTTGCACATCAGCATCAAACAATACATCTGGGTTATTCATCCAGCCAGTAACTGAAACACCTAAGAGCGCTTCACGTTCAAAGATTGCTTTAGAAGTTCCGCTGAGGTATTTGAAGTCTGTATATCCTGCTTGGAGAGTTCCGAGGATTGCGCCTGCTCTACATGCTTTAAAGAATTCGGCTTCTGTTGTACATTTTCCGCCATTGATTTCTGTAAGGTTACATCCTTGCCATCCTGACTCTCCATCAATCTGAGGATACATTCCAATCTCAACACAAGGGTTCGTAGTGAAATCTCTGTCATCGACAAAGTAGAAACCTGGTTCTCCAAACTCTTTAATTGATTGCATGATTCGTTTAAAGTCTTCTTTAGTGACTTCATCTCTAACAATAACAGCACTATTATTAGAACGACCACGCTGAGGATTATCAACAAACCAATTCCCAGTTTTAGCATTTACCATCTCCTCATCGTCTGCGCTGAACAGACAAATTGTTGCAGAACGACGAACACCACCAGCGAGAACAGCATCAGCTGCATGCATTGCAATATCGTATACATCGATAGGACGTAAACGTGTTTCGCCTTTAAGAACACGAGACTGGATCAGGTGTTCAATTTTATCAAGTGATTTACGAAGCGGCTCAGGACCAGGTGCTTTGAAGCCACCAGAGATCATAGCACCTTTAGGACGAATTTGATTCAGGTCAAAATAAATTTTGCGACCTTCCATTTCAGGAAATTGTCCACCACCTACAAAATAAGATGACATGAGAGCACCAAGTGCATCTGCCCAGCCTTCAATAGAATCCTCGACAACCCAACCTTTTGCTTGTTTTTTACGCTCAGCAACATTTGGCATTTTAGCTACGTGATGTTCTTGCACAGAGAATCCAGCACCAGCACCACATAGAAGCACATAAAACAGTTCTGAGAAGAACCTTGGGCGGTCTGCATACGATGACGTACAGTTGTACATACGCATCATATGTTTCATAATCTGATCACCACCAAACTGTAGTGCTCTCTGTGCACCAAGTACATACTGTAGTTTGTAATATGACTCTGCTTCATTGATCAGCTGATCAAGTTCGGGTGTCATTTTATTTGAGTAAAAATTCCTATGCATGTCCATGACTCGTGTCACGGCTTCATCCCATGTTTCATACCTTTCTTTATCATCATCCCATCGGCTATAAGCTTCATAAAATTTAGTCTGTGACATGATGTTTCGTGTGTCGCAGTCTCGGTTATTAGGTACGATTTTGAACATTCTTTTTTCTCCAAAAGGTAGCGTATAGAAGCACATATCCGAATTCGGTATTCGGACTTCTTTTTAGCAAGGGTTGTGATAAATTAATTTTAATGTATGATATTATATATTATTCTCGGTTTCTTGTAAACGAGAAAAACCATATAAATGTAGAAAAAAAATTAATTAATTTTCTATATGTCGCATATATGTTACGGGTTATTAGTTTTAGGCGTCTCTGGTTCCTCAGTGACCGCTTTTTCGTAGTACACTATAACTTCTTTTTGTTGTCCAATATAACGCTTTAGATCACCTATGTTCATCGCTAGATTTTCATAATCACGCATAGACAAGGCAACGTATGCTACTTCACCATACTGCTCTTTAAAATCAGCAATAAATTTTTCTAGGTTATCTTCAGTAACTACCCATACACGTGTATCATTCAATTGGATCGGTTTTGGTTGTGCTACTGTCGGTATTGTCGTCGGGACTATCTTCGTTACTACTTTGACTTCCGTCTCCGGCTTCCTCGACAGACCGCTGCAACCAGCTAGGAAGAGGGCGACTCCCACCATCAGAATTGCCGGTTTCATCCATGATTTCACGCCATAAATTAGCTGTTGCTCCATTCATCTTTCCTTCCAATGTCTCACTATTTCTGAGTGCTTCTTGAACCAGATTCAGTCTTGAAAATTTGGACCGTAGTTCATCACTGTAAGCCTCTGCTGCTTGCAGATCAGTCTGGAGTTGTTTATTTAGTTTGTTTGTTTTCTCTACAGTTGCTTGAATAGTTGCAAGACTTTCTGTAGCAGTTTCAAGTGCAACTTCAAGTTTTGCGTTGTTTTCTCTCAACGTTGCAATTGTTGCTTGTGTGCTAGTATAATATGCATAGGCACCATACCCTGCACCCCCTAGAACACCTAGGACAATAATCATCAAGTATAGTTTGGCCATCAATGTGTTTCCATATACTTTCTAAACCGTTGTAACAAAATAGTTTTACCTTTTTTATATCTTCGGTCAGATACTGGAATTGTTTCGTAGCCGTCTTTTTTCTTTTTCTTTCTAGGCCCCATGGCAGTAACAGCAGGGTTAGGAATAGAACCAATATTCACAGCAGGCGCTGCTGCATTTTCTTCTTTAATACCTTTTTGAGCTTTCATCCAGGAGGTAACAGCCCTATTTTTAGGCAATTTTTTACTCCATGCAGATATTTTTTTATAGACATCCATTAATTGTTTTTCGTAGTCAGCACCTTCGGAATTATCAACAATGAAAAAATTACCAAAAAATGATTGGAAGTAACCAAGGTTCTTCTGAACGTCTTTCCACATTTTTGATACTGTAGCATCTGGAAGTGAACGTGTTCTTATTTGGTTTCTTTTGAGTGCAGTATCCTCATCAGTGTTCACAAAAATCATTGCTATATCATAACCAAGCTTTTTTAATTCCATTGCTTGTTTTTGAATTTTACCATAATCTTTACCAGTACCATCAATAATCAACCCAAGGCGACCATTTAAATAATTTTGCATCTGGTTTTTGGTAATAGCTTTTGCTCTGATTCGGATCTCTTGGCCTTTTGGAGAATAAATATTTTCTGGGCTCATTTCCATACCAGCTTTTTTCAGGCCTCGTTCAAATGCAGGGTCAGAATTAACCAATTTCATTCCAAGTGCTGTAAGTGCAGTCTTACCTACAATAAATGATTTACCAGACCCTGGACCTCCAGCGAGAAATACCGCTTTAAAAATTCCAGGATCATTTACGCCTTCTAAAATATTCATATTATTACCACTTTACCTTGTCAGCCCAATATGCAGCCGAAGATTTACCTTTTGCAATGTTTTTTGCGTGGCGTGCTTTAAATGATTTACGTTTTGCTTTCATCCTATCAGACTCGCCTTCTTTAGGCGCGCCTGCCGTTTTAGCTCCATGCTGACCAAAACGAATAGTTTTCGGTTTACCATCCACTTTTGTAACAACAATATGAGAACTACTTGGGTGATTAGGTGTCCGTTTTGGTTTATTAAAAGCAGAAACACCTGCTCTTTTTAAAGCAGGATGTTTTTCTTCTGTAACACTTTCCTTCATACCTTTATTTAAGATAGAACCGCGAGCAAACTTTGAACGTGCAGTAAGATCTTTATCCTTCAGACCAGCATCTTTAAGTGCAGAATTCATAGTCCATCCTGAACCAATAAGTTTATCATCTCTAATTACATAATGTGGCATTCTTTTTTGAGAGCCAACATACCCTGTCCAAACAGTGAAGTCCTTACCTTTTGCAATCTGTGAATACTCACCAGCAGTACCTTTAGCCCTCTTTACGTTGACCGACCAAGGTTTTGAAGCGGCCATCTGATAAGGTTTTACTATACCTTCATCAACTGCTTCTGTTTTATTATACTTAAGATCATGTTTAGCTTTTACATCACGATCTGCAACCTTTTGCATTGCTTTGCCGGCGTACTTCCAACGCTTATCAGCCTTGGCTTTATTTTTATCCCGAAGTGCAGCAGAAGCATAATCCCTTAACTTGTCAGTTGATACTTCGTCAAGTTTGGTAGTTTTTTCTCTTAGATCTTCAAAGCTTCTCATTGCCATATTTTCACGGATTTCAAAAAATGTCTTCATGTTAACTCCTGAGTAGTAACGTAAATATTTTGATTTGTTTTTATATGTATTGCTTCGTATATATTTATACCAAAAATATCACCAACAGGGAAACAATTTTCTGCTATTCTAATCTGATCTTTAGGTCTTACAATATTTTCACCTGATATGTTTAATGGTTTCTCACCTTTTACTCTATAAACACCAGGCGATATAGCACCATCTTCTAATAAGAACCACTGGCTTTCTTCCACCAAATATTCATCTGCATTCACACCAACATTTTTAAGACCTCTTTTAATAACAATATCTGGTATCGAATAATGATCCTTTAAAAGGTATAATGCAGCTGCATATGAACCTAATTTACCGGCTGGAATCAGCTTCTTAATATTAAACACGAGTCTATGAAACTTGTTGTAATAGTTCCTATAGGCTTCTCTGTTATCAACAGTATTAAGTTCAAAGTCTTTTTTCTTTCTACCTTTCTCATCAATGATACCAGCTTCATAGGCTTTTGTTTTTTCAAAAGGAGTAACAAGTAAAGCTAAAAACCTAAATGTATATAAGGTATCTGCTGCTGTCTTTAGAATACTCATTAGATTTTCCTTAATACTTCTGCAATATACTCATCTGCCCTTACATGAGTTAGCTGATTCGGTTTTAAATAATTTAAAAATAATAAAAATGATTTTACTGCCGGTAAATGTTTTTCATCTAACTTGTTTACAGTAAGTTTTAATCCAGCATATTGCCCAAACACATTAAATATTACAATAAAATGATTGAGCAATAACCTTTCACTTATTTTATCTGTTTCAAGATAACGGTTTAAAAGCCGCTTTACATATTTAAATCTTTTCAAATCATCATAAAATTCTTCTGGGTCAACTTTACCAGATGGCTTATAATAATGTTTTGCTGCAAAGATTATTAGATCACCATCTAAATCTTCATTCATTAATCTTCTTTCTTATTGCACTCACATTCACCTGGTGCACATTCACACACCTTACCACATTCCTCACACCAGTTTGGGTCCATCATATCAGGGATGGACTTATCTGGGTTTTCTTCTGTTAAAAATGTTTTATCTGTCATTATTTACCATCATTTTTAGGAGGTGTTTTATCACCTTGTGGATTATCATTATTACGCATTGCAGCTTTCTTGCCAGATGCTCTCATAGCAGCAAAGGTTTTAGGTGCAACCTTTGTAATATCAGCACCTTCTGGAGCATCAGTTTTCATAGCCATCATTTTTTTAGCATTTGGGGAAAGACCTTGTTGTGGATCTGAACCGTTATTTGGTTTATGTGTTCCTTTTGGTGCAATTGCCTCAGCAATCCGACTTGTTAACTTTTTAGATGCCATGGTGTATCCCTTACTCCGCTTTTTTATTTCTTTTTCATCAGTTGATGTGTCAATAATTTTTCCTGCTTTGGACTTATATCTCTGCATGGTAGTTGATGAAACTTCATCTAGATTTACTTCTTCTTTCATCGGGTTTGTAAAATCACCAGCTTTGATACGACCAACTATACGCATACCACCATCATGAACAACGAAGTCACCGTTGGTAGCAATAGAAGATGTGTAACCTGGCTTTGGTCTCTTACCGCCTAGTGCTTTTCTCATCAGCGCCGCAAGTTCTTTCTTTTGCGCTGTTGTTGCTTTTGCTTCATCAATCTCAACTTCTTCTTTGCGGAGAAGATCTTTACGAAGATTTCTTGCTGCTGCTCTATCAGCCATCTTCAACCCTTTCGCGCGTTTATCCATAGTTTTTACATCCTTTGAAATGTCTGCAGCCTGTGGACCATCTTTACTACGTAGCATTTTACCAATTGCTGAATCTGATGCACGATCTTTACTACGGTTAGCTTTTGTTCTATACTTCATAAGAGTAGATGTAGAGACTTCATCTAGATTTACTTCTTCTTTAATACCAAGACGCTTCATGTGTTTCTTTACAACATCTCTTGCGTCACCATTTGGATTCTTTTTACCAGCAACATACAAGTCATCAAACAACTCATCATCACCAATAAGTGCATAGAGTTTGTCTGCGGCATCATCACCTTCTTTACCAAGTTTGATTGGTTTAGACATAAGTTTCTTCAACTCTGCCTTTGCCTTTGGTGAATCTGGAAGAGCCCATGTGCCTTCTTTGATGTCATCAATAGATGCACCCATATCAACTTCTTCTTTGGCCATTTTGCCAACGGCCCTTGCGATACCTTTTGCTCGTTTATCAGCTTTCTGACTATGATAATCAACAGAAGCAATAGAAGCTTGAGGATTACCCTGTCGAATTCCTCTGTTCTCCATATCCTTGGCAGCTTTCTTTACATAAGAACCTAGAGTTTTTTTCGAAACTTCATCAAGTTGTTCAACTTCTTCCATCACATAGACGGTTGAATGTCCATGCGACTTTGCCCACTTTTGAGCAGACTTTTTAGCATCAGCAAATCTGCCGTTAACAGTATGCATTTCTTTACTATTGTCATAATCTACCTCGCCCATACGCTTGTGAGTGAACATCCACGTTGAAGAATGTCCAGGATCTTTAGCCTTTTTACCGTGCGATCTCATGTAGCGATCGTGTCTTACTTCGACTGCTTCATTGGCCATTTTTGCGCGTATTGTAGCAAGTTGACGTTGAGTAGAATTCATTGTGCGTTCAGGCTTCTTACGACCGGTCGGGGTCCGCCCCATTGCTGCATCATGAGCACGGTTTCTTTCACGCTCTGCTTTAACTGGATCAACACTATGTTTAATCTGTGGTGCACGTTTTTTACGAGGCGCTTCATCAAGTACCGCTTCACTTGTCTGTACTTCAACATTAGAATCATTTTCTGCACTCGGTTTTTTCTTCGAAGCAATTGCTTTACTCACAGCCTTACGCCGTTTGTGCAAATATTTATCGGTAGAATCAACATCGCCATCATTGTCAATGTCTTTATCTTTACGATCTTTATGCTTACCTCTGAGTTCTTTTGGATTCACTGGATCCATAGCTTCTCTGATGTTTTTCAGAGCAAGTGCAATATTTTTAATGTCTTGTGTTTTCATTTTGGTTGTCCTTTTACATCCATATGTTTGCTGATATGGCACCTGCTGATGCGACCATTACTACCCAGAACAATTTATTTATGGTTGAAACTGTTCTATGATTTTCATCTACTTTTTTCTCTATCTCGTCTAATTTTTGAGAGAATCTATTAAGCCTTTCAAAAGCTTTATCATGATCCTCTTTTAACCCAGCCAACTTTTCCTCTGCTCTAGCCAATGTTATCATGGCTTCGGTAAGTTGATCCAGCTTATCTTCAATGCGATCAAGTCTTGAATGAGTGTTTTCTGGCATTATATATTTCCGCCTATCTGAGCAAAATGTTTAAATGATATAGATCTGGATTCTTTCTGATCAACCCTACCAAAACCTGGTTTTGGTTTACCTTTAATAACAGAATCAAGATGCATCTTCATATAGCCATTAACTTCTTTTTCAATATCAGCTGACTTAGCCAAACCTATTATTTTATTGTAAAGGCTTCGTGCCATTGATTTTTGTTCATCTGTTGCTTCACCTGCATTCATTACATCCATTTCCATTTTTAAAAACTGGTCTTGTAAGCGTGTCATCTGTTCAGCATTCTTAACAGTTGAATGTTTTTTCATTGTCTTGATTGCTGATCCACACATATGGAAATGTTTAGTTGTATAACCACCGACAGTAATTTCAGTACCAGTACTTTCATTTGTAGTTTGAACCATATTGGTTTCTTCGGCTTCATCGGTATCTTCTGGATCAACATCTTCACGAACAGCTTTTTTAGCTTTCATAAACATTGCATCATCGCCAGTAATCATACCAATAAGCTCGTTGAGCAAAGAGAAAAGAACTTTTCTTTCGGCAGGCGGTACTGGTTTATCTTCTTTCATTTTATCAAGAGCACGAACAATTTTGGTCATGTCTTTTCTATCCATCATACCAAGACGAACAAGCATTTTAAGCCTATCAGTTGACTGATCAGTTTTTTCGTACATCATGCTTTCCTTTTGCTCATCTTTATCATCAAGATATGCTGCAATGGCCATCTGCTGTTTCTTTTTATCGGACTTGCCCTTAAATTGAGGAGCCTTTGATTTTCTAAAGTCCTTTATATATGCTCCAGCACCGTCCGATGGTTTAAGTGGCATTACATTTTATCCTTTTGGTGTATTATCTTTTTTAAGAATATCTTTTTCAACAGGAACCATTCTTATTTTTACTTTACCGTCTGGCCCAGTAACTTTTTCTGGTTTTCTAGCATCAGAGGTTGTTTCTAGATCTTCTTTTCGAACTTTAGCTGCCAGGTCTTTATCTGCTTTACCCCATGTACCAGAAGATTTGGTCACAAAAGAATTTACTCTTGCCATGCCCCACTGTTGAGGAGTTGTTCCCGGGCGGTGACCAGTTTTCCAAGCAGCTATGCCACGGTTATAAACTTTACGAAGAATACCGAGAGGCATACCAGACTTCTCTGCTTTCTTTTTTAAACCTTCAGTATTTTCGGAAATGTATTGTCTAAAACGAACCATGTTAGCCTCTTGGGTATGAAATTTTAGTTGCTTTAGAATTGGATCCAGTTGAGAACAAACCTTCAATAGGTTTTTTATTAATAATAACAGAACTATTTTCGTGCATCTGTAAACTACCAATAACTGTTCCGTTTGGTCCTGCTGAATCTTTTAAGGTAAGAGTAGCATCAGCGGTTGCTGAAACATAAACCGATTTAGCACTGTTTATGTGACTACCTGATGCACTATCTAGAGTGATTACAGCTCCAATTGGTTTAAATTGCATTACACTGTTTCCTTATTTTTAATTTTTGTATCTTTTAATCTGGCGCGATCTAGCATACGATCATGGCGTTTGGCATCAGCTGCCTTTTCTCTTTCAATACGTTTCTTTGCCAATTTTTGGGCTTCAGATTCACCAAACATCTGCTTAAATCTAATTGTATGTTTACTTGGTTTTGTTTTGGCTGTAGCATCTCCTGGTGCTGGCTTATATGCAGAATCATCGTCATCAGCTTTTTTGCCATGTTTAGCAAAGTGTGCAGCACGTTTTAATTTTGTAGATTTTTTGAGGCCTTTGTAATACCCTGCGGGTTGGGTGCCTGCTCTATCCTTAATATCTGGATCTTGTGGTTGAGTTTTAGGGCGTTCTTTACTTTCGCTTGCTCGTTTAATAGCATCTTGTGTAGGTGCACCTTTCTCACCCTTCTTACGCATTCTTTCGCCGCGTGCTCTCTTAGCACGGATATTAGCCCAAAGACTCTCGTTTGTTGATTCGTATTTAATGATAGCATTAGTAGTTTTAAAATCTTTTTTACGCATGATGGTCTTCATCGTGATTTCAATATCATTATCGCCTTTTGGTTTAATAACAACAGGCATATTCAAATCAGTAGGTAAATCCTTCAATACGGCTTGCATATCTTCGATTGATTTAATTTTATTACCTTTGGCTTTATGTATCTTCTTGAAAAACCTCTGTAGTTCAGCAATCTTAATATCTGGGTTGTTTCTAGCATCATTCATTCTATCTGCAAAATGACGTGTAAATGCAACATCAATACCATACTTATTAAGAAGCTTATCAGCAAATCGTTCCAAACTAGTAATTTGTGATGGACTTACCTTCTCTTCAATATGTTCAACAGCATCAAGCCATTTACGAACATTCTTACCATTTTGTTGTTCAATAATAAGGTAGTTTGATGCACATTGTACTACTACGCCAATTTCATCATTTTCTTTAATAATGACTTGATCACCAATAGAATATAGTGATCCATCCACATATGCTTCACGCACATCAGATACTGGTTCTAACTGAATGTGTCTCTTAAACTCAGTCTGTTCTTTGAGACCCATACCTTTACGGACCATGTTAAAAATCTTTTTAGATTCTGCGTTGCTTACTGCTTTTGGAATACCTTGAGAAAATTTGGTAAAGTCATTGTCAGATGCAGCTGCACGCATTTTAGATGCAGACATTCCAGTAGCACCTTCTGCATCAGGGTCACGATCACCAGCTGATACAACTTTAATATCCATAAAGTTATAAAAGCCGTGTGCTCCTTTTTTACCGTTGTACTTATTTAATAAAATATCAAATTCACGAATACGATCGGATCCAACAACCATAATTACGTTGCGGTAACCTTCATTATATAAAGAAGTGGCAACCTGAAATACATTTTTTAATTTATCTGATTTAAGAATATTTCTGGCGTGTTTGGGAAACATCTTTCTTGCAATTTTTAATTTATCTTTGTATGCAAGAGGATTCTTTTTAGCATCTTGAGACTGAGACAAGTACATACGGTAAGGATTCCTACCAGCATTTTTTGCCATAGCGTCTAACAATTTCTCATGACCAATGGTAGGCGGATTCATACGCCCAAAAGAGAAAACAACAATCTTGTTTTCCTCAACCAAATATTGTTTAAATGACCCTATCATTTATTTACCCGCCACTTTAGAGGCCTTACGGTCCTTCTCTCGTTGCCTCACAACCTTGACTAATTTTTTAGCTGTTCGATTAATTTTAGATACCATAATAGGTTTTCTTAGTCTGGCTTCAATTTCAGATTTACGTCCAGGTGCCAGGTTAGTAGCACCCTTTGATAATTTCTTAAACATTGTTTTATATGCTTGCCGTTGAGCTCTTTTTTTAAGAGTTTTCATATCTGCAAATTTACGGGCAGCTCTATTTCTCCCGAGTTTTAATTTAGCTTTATTTCGCTTCATTACTCGAGATTTTCTTAATCTTGCTTGCATTGAAAGTTTTTCGTCAACAGCTTCTTCGCCGATGTGGTGGCGCCTGTGAGCACGATAATTAGTAAGTTCGTCTTCTCCTGGACGATACTCTACTACATACATATCTCTAAATCTTAACATTAGGTTTCCCCATTATCGGCCTTTATCCCAGCCCTTTAAAACATCCGGCGAAAAGTTGTTGTAAGAAAATTCCATTCGATCAACAATCTTTAACGCATCACCACCAATTTTATCAATTGCCACGTAACCTTCAGGTCCAGTGGTAACATAACCTTTATTTGTTTTTACAAAGGTTTTAATAGAAGATAATTTATTAAGTTTATTTATAAGGATTAGTTTTGCTAGGACCAATTCTTTTTGTAAATCAAACAACAATTTTAAACTATTTTTGTTTTGAGGTGTGAAAAAATCAAGAATTTCATCTAGCTTTGCCTGCTGAGTTCTCTTGCCTCTTTCAGTTTTTCTTGAATCAATTTCTTTTTGATACTTTTTTGAAATCCATTTAATAAGACTGGATACATGTCTTGTTGTATCTCCGATAACAGTTCCGGCTCTGACATATGTGTTGTTATGCGTTTCGATGTGCTGAGCAAGTGTGGGATTTGCTTCAATTTTTCGGAGAGTAGTTCCAGAAATTTTGTTGAATATTTTGCCAGCATTTGAAAGATGTGCATTTACAGCTCCAGTTTCTTTTTTCGTCATTGTATATTTTGAAAGATCTCTTAACATTGCGTCTTGTGACCAGACAGTTCTCGATTTAAACTTAGATGTATCTACTCCATAAGAAGCCCTCATTGTTTCGAATGTTTGTCCTTTATATGTAGTGTGCCAAACAATACCTAGTTTTGCTCTCTTAATATCATCTGCCATTGGTGTTCCATCAGGGATAGCATAAACAATAGTATTAGGATGAAACGTGACGTAGGATTCACCTTTAATCTTTTTGGTTTTAACATCACCAGGTCCGTACAAAAAGTCTCCTTGAATAACACCTTTGATACCTATTGAAGGTAATTCCTTAAGTGCAAGTTTTAATTTATTAGCAAGATCACCACTAGTGTCAGCATCAACATCAGCAGCAGTCTTATATACTTTAGGATTTTTATTGAAGATTCCTTTCTTCGCAACAAAGAATTTTCCGTCACTAGGGTCAGTACCAGCAAAAATAGCAGGAGCACCATCCCATTTAACAGAAATGTTTCCATCATGTTCCCCTTTTAGCATATCACGTACAGATCTTAAAGCTAGAATACTTTCTCTAGCACCATTCACACCGCCATATATGACAGCATCTTCAATGTGCGTCATATGGGTATTCTTTTGTTCAGTTATAAAATCTTTAAAGTTCATCTGTTTCTTACCAATGTTATGTCAAACGATGATGAAATAATGCTACCAGTCGAAGCGATTGCTCTTATTTCAATATCTGTTTTTGCCGGAAGCTTAATTGGAATTTGATAATCGCGAGTATGAAACCCACCAGGAACATCCATAATATCTCTAGTTCTAAATGCTCCATTATTAGGATCATAAAGTCTCGTATATAATGATGCAGTTATTGAAGAGTTATAAGCGCCAACTCCAACATTCCATTTAGTTAAATATCCAGTGCAGTGAAGGGGAATAGTATAAAGCGCAAGTTGCGTTTGTCCTAGACCGTAAGTTGTACCGACTCCAATTGTGCCGATATCAGCTAAGACTGTGCCACCGCCGCCGGCTGCTGTTGATATTATTACATTACCTTCATTTGTTCCAGTTGAACCTGCAGATGCAACAAACGCACGATAGACTCTCAAAAATTCAGTAGTACCTACAAGATTGTTAACTGGCTGAGTTGCTTCAATCTCATTGTAATTTGCATCTAATCCTAGGATTGTTACTGTTTGCGCTCCGTTTCCAGTTGGGTTATCATCTGCATCATTACTTGAAACAAAAACAGTTGATGCCGAAGAAAGGTAGTTATAAATACCACCATGTTGCCATATGGTTTCAGGAGCACCACCTACACTTGGATTACGCCCAAACTTGTGAATGAAATCAGTTTTAAGTACCCTTCCAGCAGATATATCAACCGATTCGGCTAGATGTGTATTTGCAAAATGTCTACTACTAATAGCCATTATTTTTTATACCACTCTATATCTAGGTCTAAAATTTTAACAGATCCTTTTTTAATTGGCGCAATATTGTATTTTGATTTCTTACCAGCTGGAATACTGAAAGACATCTCAAATGTAAACTGATATGCACCGCCACCTTTTGCTTGAACTCTTGCTCTATATACTGCTTCAGCAGACTGTCCAAATGTAGGTATGTCTTTAAGTCTAAGAGGGTTCTTTTTTCCTAACAAATAGAAACCATGAGTTCCAACATTTACATAATATGTTTTCTTTTTATTATAATATTCTTCAATTTTTGTAGCAGGAATTTTACCTTTGATTTCTTTAAATCTTGCTAATTCTTTTGAGTAAATTTCTCGTTTACCAAGACCTGCAATCTCAGATTTAAGACCATCATCTTTAGTAAATTTATAAGGTTCATTTTTCCACTGCTTTGCAATAAGATCTAGTACACCAACTTCTTTTGCAAGTTCTATAACAAAAATCTTTTCATCATTTTTTTCATTAGGGTTACCAATGGACCATTTACCATTTGCATATTTCATAACTAATGAACCAGCCGAGGCTGCAGTGATTTTTAATTCACAACCAGATTTAATCCCATTTTTCTGCAACATAATATCTGGAATATCTGAACCAGCGCCAGCTGGCGTAAAATCTTTTGGTACAATTCCTAAAGGTTTAAGTGCATTAACAGCATTTACCTCATATTGGAAACCTTGTTGAGCTGTCACAGACATCTCTGAAATGTACCTTTTAAACCTCTCCATTGACACTTCCTTTATTTAAGGTTATTAGATATTACTTCTATTTATATAAAATAAAAAAAGAGGCTTAACGCCCCTTTCGTTGTTCTATGTAAAGTTTTTTACCTCTTTTGATAACATCATACTGGTAATTTTCAAAACCAGAATCAATTAAATCCCTATTTAGACTACTGACCCAATTTGTAATATCAGGAGCTTCTTGGTCCGAGTCAAGTATACCTACTAGGTAAGGATCTTTGCTGTCGTTCACTAGCTTCATTATTTCTTTCCTCTTTCACTCTCTCAGTATGTATTCATGGTATAATTCACGGACCGAGTTCTTGTGAAAGAACTCGATCCAATCTTCATGGATATCATGCCGCAAGAGCATATTCCACAGCTTTTTCAGCCGCTTTCACTTTACGCAACTGATTGGAGCCAAACCACTGATTAAACAGACGAGAGTCAGCGGACCGACCCTGCACGTGATCCGTCATATATGTGACAGAGTTAAATGCCTGCCACCAGGATCCTTCACCGTATTCTGCACCAGGCTGTGTTTCCAGAACATCGTATGCCTGCTTGGCTGGCCGAGAAAGATTTTCTGCCGTAACAACTTCCTGTTTCTCACCAGTAGACAGTGGGAATACATCGTTGTAGTAGTTCAACAATGACTCAACAGTGAAACGCTTGGAACCAAGAAACTCTGCCATTTCCTTGTACTTGCTAAACTTTTCGTGGGCAAGACCAAGTGTTTCTTTCACAGAGTCTGGGTTAAATTCAGTCCGGTGACCAACTTTGACTGCACGCTGAGCCTCACGGTCAATCGCAAAGGTAAGAGTATTGTTACAAACAACGCGGATAGGAGTGAACCGAACATCGATAGCCTTTCCATACTGATGCGGGTTCGAGAACAGCATGTAAGAGTCTACACGATCCTCACCAAAGATGTCAAAGGACTCTTTGATTTTTGCAAGAGCCCAAACATACGTGCCACCTTTCAGTGAACCAGCTGTATGCATCTCCATATCACCAGCAAGAACAAACTCATTGAAAAACTCAAAAGCGGTCTCATTTTGGCAAGGATGCCAACCTTTACCTACGTTGGTAAGAATTTTACCGTCAGTAGAACGGACAAGAGATTTTTGACCAGTAGGAATTTTCTCACCATCGTAATCAATGTAAGATTCAACCTCTTCAACGGACCAATCAACTCCGGCTTTTTCCATCATCTGTTGTGGAGTAAGATCGTTGGATACCTTTGTACCCAGACCGTGCCAAGGAAGGTCGCCGGCATATGCCATCTGGGCTTCGCCGTTCACAATTTCAAGTTCGTGTGCCATGTTATATTTCCTCTTTTTTGTTCTGATGTGTTAATTATAACACATTTTAAAAGTCCTGTAAACACCTAAAGTGCAATTTTTAAAACTTTTTCCAGTTACGGATGCGTTCGTTTGCTTTCTCCTGTTCCCATTCAGCAACCTTATCCCAAGAGCGAACCATTGCCCACTCGCCAGAATTTGCCATAGAGTTATGCATCTTTTTGGACTCGGCTTCAGTAAGACCAGAAACATAAAAGTAATCAGGATGATCACCAAAGTTTTTTGCTTCAATTGCCCACATCATGCATACTCCTTAGCGGTAATAGTCATGAACCCATTACGAGACATATCAGGCTCTTGATTAATTGTCAGACCAAGTTCTACACATTCTTGAGTCCATTCAACCATAGACTTTGCGAACAGATCAGGATTGTTCTTACACCAGCCCAGGCTAAATTCAAGTTGTTTGCACGTAATCATATTTATTCATACTCCTTCAAGGTTATGATTGATTTGAGTTCCTTGACCAGGTCCCGACCATAGTCGGTGAACAGAATGTCGTGGTTCCACACCCAATGTTCAATACACTGGTCATTGTAGAACTCTTCGTCGGAAGTCATCCACCGCAGGGCAGTCTCACGATCCCCGGCGCCAAGAGCAATATGCTGATTTACGTCGGCCTCAAAGTCCTTGACGGCTTCCTCTTCCCACCGGCGCACCCGCTCCAGGTCTTCTTCGAGCTCAACGATCAGAGAATCCCATGTGGTTTGCTTTTCTTCGTCGGTGGAAGCATTCCACTGGTTCCACCAGTATTCTCCCGGACGGAAACCACGAGCATCTTTGTGAAGGTCGGAAATGGTGTTCTCATCGAAAGTGTAAACAGTCATATTTTTCTCCTTTTGACTCTGTTACTATACCACATGTAGGTATAGATGTAAACACCTTTTAAAACTTTTTTCTAAAAAAGGTGTTTGTGTATCATTTATGTAACAGGTTTACACCTAACAAAATATGTGATATAATATATAACTACACTATGGAAAGAGAAGATATGCCTATTGGCTTTGGTTATGATCCGTGCGACGATGTTGTGCACTGGTTGGACTGGATACGAGAAGATTTAAAAAACAGAAACGCACCCAACAATATGTATGCGTTGACTGTTTGAAGCATTCATGGCTGAGTGATATTTTGTAGTATCTGCTATGTAGACCTTACCTCTTTTCATATGCATTTCCTCACCATCTATGACCATTCTACAACCAATATCTGTTTGGATCGGAATATGTATTCTTGGTTGCCTATCTCTATGCCAACTCAGGCAGGTTCTAGGATTACTTACCATAATCCTAGTCCTGTACATATTGTATTTTTTAATGTAATGATTCAGAATAGGTGTATCAAAAATAGTATGTATAAAATCTGTTTCTGTCATTAAATCTGCTCTACCGATAGATGCTTTCCAGTTTTGATCCGGTTTATCAGATTGTAGACCTATTTGTATAGATAAAGCAGATGTATCAAGTGAAGTGTTTGTGATACTGAATATGTATTCAACTTCTTTTAAAAGTTGTTCTATATTTACAATATGACGTAAAATTTTAAAATTTTGCATAATTTTTCACCCAAAAACCTAATCTAGGATTTTCTAAATATTCTTTTGCATCATCAAACATCTCTATAAAATCATAGCCAGATGGTTTTCTTGATTGGTCAGTATCTGCCCAAACTGGTATTAATATATCATAATCTGGGTCAGGCGATTCTCTTAAATGAACTTCTATTGCCTTATTATCAATAAACTCTACATTTATTTTTGGCAAGCCAGACAGATCATTTAATATTCTAGGAACAGTAGGAGTGTCCTCTAAATGCACCCATCTATTCCACCTAGTAAATTTTAAACCTTGTTTTTCTGCTCTATATGCACTCAGTGCTTCCCACCAAGGGTTCAAGGCTAACCTAAATTTATATGTAACCGACCAGTGATGACCTTCAAACCACTCACACCAGAAATGACCAGGTGGCCCATTTTTACAATTACCTTTTTCGATCCATTTCTTTTCTGCAAGAGCACTCATTCCGTACAAGTTGTAAATTGGTCGTACTATATACCAACCTGAGACTTCAGGTGCTAATCCACACGGACCGCAATTATATCCGAGAGATTCTGCTAGGTATAATTTATTGAACCATTTATGATGCTTTTGATATTTTTTATAAGCGTCATCATCATCCATTTTCAATATCCTCATACCTAGCAGATTTATTTATACTAATACATAGTGAATAAAGAGAACCAGAGCGACAGAAGCTCCAAGTCTAACCATCATCTTACCAAAGTCTTTTGCAACCAATGGAAACACTGACTTTGTTTTCTTCTTACCAAAGTAAGTAGCCATTGCAAGTTCACGACCAGCAAGTAAACCAACAAAGACCCAAGTAGTAGACATAGGAATGTCATTGAGTTCTTTAAAGAAGTACAAGCACAACCAATAGAATAGATCAATCAGTGTTGCTGATCGAACATACCTTGTGTTGTGTTTCTCAAGTACAATCTGTTGGATCTTACCACCACGTTCTCGGAACATGAAAAACAGACCAGCAACAAACACTACGCTGATCATTAACATTAGATCAACTGGAATGACCCTTGGTAAGAACACTGCAATGTTAGCCATATCGTGAGACAACCAAGTCCACCACAGACCACCTGTTGCAACCCACTGAGCAATACGCCATGCTCTTTTGTTGCTTTCGGTTACTGGTTTTGTTTCATCAAACCATTGTCCAGCATATTTGTGAATAGCAAACCAGATAACATATGCAAATGCAGCGGCAACACCATATCCCATAATAGATTTCATAAGCATTTTCTCTAACACAAACGTAGAAGCAAATACAGATAAGATTAGGAATGAAGTTGATACTGGTACACCAAGTCGAGTCAGTGCAACCAAAATAGCAGGTGCAGCAGCGTGGTACCACTGTACCTCTTGCCATGGGATTTTATTCAAACGACCGTATGAAATATCCCCACCATTTACACTCCAACCATACCAGAGTGTTGCTAATAGAACAGCGGATGCCGCTGCCCATAATGTTGTATATTTAAATCGCTCATTGTTTGATGCCATCCAAGTACCGAGCGTTTGTACTGAATCGTTTGCAATAACTGCATATGCAGCCAATAGGAAGCCGACTAGGCTCCACAGTGTGAGTGCGTCCATTTATTTCTCCTATGCTTGACGGTTTTACACCGTCGCTCACATTAAAATAGTTGATAAGCTTTACCCTTATCAATACTATCTATAATATCAGTCAGCTAAAGGATTGTCAAGTGCCTCTTGTAGTATCTCTTTTAAATCTCTTTCGAGCAATCTCATCTTTTTATCAATACGAGTTTCAGTTGCTCTCATAGTATCACGAACATCTTTTTCATTTATTCTACTATTAGCTTCTACCTCACGAATGGATGCAGTCACATCTTTCTGCAAGGAGTTCATCTCATTACGCACACCTTCAAGAGTTGTTTCGATGCCATTCTGAGATTCCTTAATACGGTTTTCTGCGGTATCAACTTTACTCTCGATTCTATCCACTAGATCTTCCATTGCCATCACGTCAGATCTTAAATCATTCTTGATATCTCTTGTGTAGTCGATTGCCTCGCCAAGTTTTGTTTCAATTACGTCATTGCGGGCAGAGATTGCATCGGTGTCTATATTCGCTATGATTTCTTTCATATCCATATAATCTTTGTAAAACTCGAAACCACCCCAAAGACCACCGGCAAGGGTACCAAGTAAAGGAATCAGAAGCAGTAGCTTTGATCCTCCTATCTTGATTCCTTCATATTCAATCTCTGCCATCTACAATTCCTTTACTTTTTCTTTGCGTATGCTTGTCCACCAAAGAATGCCGCAACAATAGCAGCTACCGACACAAAATATGTTGCTGCCATATCTCCTAAGATCTTTGCTGCTTGATCCAGACTGATTAGGTTAGCAAGAACAACTGCAAACGGATAAAGCAATAAACCAGCCAAAGCAAACCAGGTCATATTACGCTGTGCATCTCTCATTGCATCTGCATCTTCGAGTTCTTTGCGCTTAAACTCTAGGTACATTGCCTCTTCTTCGGCACTTACTTTTCCGTCACCGTTGCTGTCGGCTGGATGATAGTTTTTTACTTCTTCCTCAGACATTTACCCTTTTCTCCAAATTGTAAATGCGCCCCAAGCAATCATGCCATAGGCTACAAGAGAGATTGGCATGAGTATCATTGCCACTCCACCACCAATAAGAACCATACCGTCCCAAGACGTTCGTTCTTTCAGTCTACTTTTTATCCAGTTCATTGATTCTGTCCTCCAGTTCATCTATTTTTCTGGTTATTTTTGGATATTTTTTCCGCCAAGCATCAGGTGGTTCTTGTAACCAAGTCCACCCCCAGCTGTTAACAAGATGATCTAGTAACTGGTCAAACTTAGAGTAGCCCCAAATACCAGCCCGTGTTTCTTTAAACCATGCAAGAAATGCCGCACCGAGTAAAGCACCAGCAATAGCCGTCCAAATCCACAGCGTATCGCCAAACATTCTTTCTATCATTTCTATCATTTCATTAGTTTCTCTGCAGCATCAACATCTGCTTGAGATACAACACCTTCTGCTAATAGTTTTGCTCTATTATTCAAATGCTGTTGTTCTAGCTCTTCTTTGGACCCACCCCAGTATCCAACAGCGTGACCTTCTTCAATCATTATCTGTGTTACTGTCTTATCTCCTACTTGAAAATCACCTAATATTCTGCCAAACTTGCCTTTCATATCCTCACCTTTTTTATCCTCGTGAGTGATAAGAACACATTCACCTTCCAAAATTTCTTTCAGTCGGTTTTTGGCAGCAGTGCCAAAAATCTTTTCTACTTTATCAGATGTACGTGATTCGGGTGTATCAATGCCCATAATCCGCACACGCTCGTTTTGAAGTGTGATACCAAATCCGAGATTGATATCCACATCGCATGTATCTCCATCAACTACTTTTAAAAGTTTTGCGTCGTAAAGGTTAGTGTCGCCCATTTATTTTTTCTCCAGATATTTGATGTAATTTTGCATGCTGTGATCTCTAAAAGAGTCAAATAGTTGTTTCCTTTTCCATGCTGCGAAACGACCTCTCCAGCCATCTTTGATTCTCTGCCATGGAGTCATCTTACGGATATTACCGTAGAAGTTAATGTAACATAGTGAACCATGATGTCTGTAACCCATAATGGCAAATGGGACTTTCGTGACAATATCGTTGTTATTAACATGCCTGTGATGTTCACAAGTAATATTGCGCACGAACTTACGTGTACCAACTCTTGGGGATCCATATGTAAAGAGAGCAGTAGGTTTTAATCTACTTGCACACACCGTAGCCATAGCACCACCAAGGGAATGGCCGCATATGAATAGCTTCTTTTTCTTACCTCTATCAGATACGGTTTTTGCAACTTTATCCCATACTTTTTCAAGTTCGTTCTGGAATCCATTATGAACCCAGCCACCAACCTGCGCTTTATCTGGAAACGCATTTAAATCTGCTTTAATATCGGAAAATTGTGACGGTTCAGTACCTCGGAAACAAATACACATCTCTCCACTGTTCCAAACAACGTGTACTTGAGCACCATCAATATTAAAAAATCTATGGTATGGATATCCAAGTTCTTTGAATTCCATCCAAGCTTCTTTGTCTTTATAGGCAAGTTGTGCCATAATAGCCATCTTGTGGCTTCTGTCTACATAAGACATAATAATCCCCTTGTAATGTGTTAAACATAATGTAAATCACACCCAAGGGGTAGTAGTAATAAATCAGTTCTCGAACGTAAGTTCTTGTAATTTTCTTAATTCAGCTTCTAGTCTCATAACTTCTAGCTGCTTTTGTCTTATCGCCAACTCGAATAATCTATTACAGTCGATCCTTTGTTTAACCCTTCGACCTAGGGGTATCGTAATTTTAGCAAATACACCAATATCAGTACTCTGATCCATATCAAATGTGCTTGTAGACGAATTACCATCAATAATTCCTGTAACTCCAAACTCTAGGTTTGTTGCCGACCCGATAGCATTAGAACAATCTAAATCACCATCTCTAAACTTATCTGATTGGTAATTGCTAACACTATTTGGCAATTGTAAGTTTAAAGAACTACTACTATCAGCAAATACTTTATTAGCAATCATAATCAGAAAGAATACATAAAGTATTCTCATAATTCACCTCACTTAATCTTCGAGCAAACCCTCGAAGCTACGACTGAAATTGCAGAATCATCTGCAATCCTATTTAATTTTGAGACAGTGCAAACATACACTACCGATTTCACGTCTTTTTTCCGTACGTACACAGAAAAGTTTTTTCTTGATAAATGTGGTAAACTAATAATTCTATCTGTAGTTGCAAATACTATAGGTTTCATATCTTTGTCTAGTACTTGGATTTCATAATATTTTACATCTTCTCTCCGATTTATTGTTTGTAAGTCCACCACATATACATTATCTACATGGGATTCTTTTATTTCTGGGTACGTAGGCGTCAGTTCATGTGCTACACTATAGTTCACAAAAACAAACGTCAATAAGATACATAATAATAATAGTTGTTTCATTATTTCGGAATACATTCACTTGTTACAATAGCTGTATATAAACCACCTGGAAATGATTTATCGGCTCCATATTCTGCAGTAGATGTTACTTTAAACCAAGTACTTCCAGAAAGGGTTAAATCATATTCAGTATGATTTTCATATTCAACTTTATCAATTTCATATGATGACATATTTGCGTCTGATACAGCACTTACTTCTACTTCACCATCCCATACAACACTATCGCTAAGTGGCGGGCTTGATGAGAATGAATTAGGCCAAGAGATTTTAACTTTATATGAATCTGCTTGGATAACATCTACACGAATAATTGGTAGAACACCAGCATCAGAAGGTGCTGTTGATAGTTTATCTGCTGTAGGGTTACCATATACACCAGATGTTTCTGTGATAATTGAACAGCGTGATTGAACATTACCTTGAATGTTAGTGATATTTGCATATGCTGCACTTGTGCCCATAATAACCAAAGCAGTAGCTGCTAAGAATTTTTTCATGGTGTTTCCTTTTAATTTTAGTTTATTTATATTGAGAGCGTACTATTTCTCTATGTCTTGTATCACTAGATAAGCTTCTCAATGCTCTTTTATTGTCAACTATTTCATTATCCTTTAACGTGATGGTATCCTTATATTCGCCACCTTTTATATCTTGTGAATAATAAGAATTAAGTTTTGGTGCTTGACTTAAAGCTACCATCATCTCATTTTGTTCTGCTATATTTGCAATCTTTTCTGTTGCACCACCAACTGCAAGTTGTTCTTGTAAAGTCTCTTTTTCTTCTTCTTTTTCCTCTACAATTTCCTCTTTATTACCATCTTCCTCTTCTTGTTCTGCCTTTTTGTTTAACTGCAATTGAACGTATTCATCTAAATATGGATTCTCTACATCAGGGTCATTAAGTAAACCATTATCTAATAAAAAAGCTAAAAGAGCCGATTCATAACCTGGACATCTTGGATCATTTATTGGTTCGTCACATGTATCATATACGTAATCATAATGGATTATAGAGTCTGTTATTGTGCCATCACCTTCAACAGTAATAGATCCTTTTCCTAATGTTTCTCCCAGTATGCTTACTGGATCATATTGAATTTTTGTACTCCCTGGTTGTTGACTCCAATCATCAACATGTAAATATGTGCATCCATTTCCATTCGGATTCTCATTGCAAATTTTAACTAAAGAGTCAGTCGTAGGATCTTTCTCAATAGTATAACGATGGTAAATACCATTCACTTTTAGTCCCAAAGCTTGAGGCAAAATATTTGTCATAACCCATTCTTGCTCTGTTGTTGTGCCTCTTCCGAATATTATTTCAGAGTGCGAGTAAGATGGCAAACAAAGCAGCAATACCAAGGCTAGCCTTTGCAGTATCTGCGTCATCCTTATCCCAATCCTTGAATATATTAAAGTCTTTATTCGTATTTTCTTCTTGTTTCTTTGGGTCATTTTCCCAAGCATCTTTAGCCATCTTTCCGATCATTCCGTCATATGGACATGGCGTCCCTGCATCCATCATGGCATCAAAAATTCTTTTATCTTGGCACATTACAGAAACTGCAGCTACCTTCATGCCCATATCATAAAGTGTTTTTGCATTTTTGAGTCTTTCACAGTTAAAGTCTCTAACTGTTTTACCCGCACTAATACCAAGGATCTGTGTCTGTACCGCACCAGAAACACCAATAGTACAAGTGTCACTGTTGCTTGTGTTAATTGTGGGGCTAATAGCTGATGGAGGAGGAGACTTGACTGTAGTTGTACTGTCTATAGTCTGTGTTCCATCTGTATCTGATATAGTACAAATGTATCCTTCTGGGCAATCAATTGCAGCTCCTTGTGCATAGCCAACGCTACCAATAATAATAAAAAATAATGTTAATAGAATTCTGTACATATTATATTCCATTGACTAAAAGTTTTCATTCATCAATATTTATAAAAAAAAGGTCCGCAAGGGACCTTTTTAATAAAAAAATATAATAATTAAAATAAGTTATTTGGTTCAGAAACTAAAGCTGACGCCAAATTTCAGGTCTTCATAATCAACGCTACTATCCGTGGAAATCACACCGTAGAGGTCTAGTCTATCAGACAAGTCATAAGTGCCTTCGAGTTCAACACCAACAAAATCAAATTCTGCACCTGTATCTACAGTACCGATGAGTCTAGATTCAACGTCAAATTTTCCAAAAGTAACAGTGGGACCAGCTTCCATAGTAAAGCCTTCATTCTCGACACTATATTCCATTTTACCTTTAGCCCCAAAGTCAAACATCGAGTCTGCAGTTGCTGTTGTAGCAATGAGTGCCATTGTTGTTGCAAAAATACCAATTTTCATATTTTGTTTCCTGTTGTTTAAGTTACATTATAAAAAGGCCCGTTCTGTTGCAAGGTGGAGCCCATACCCCGGAAGCCTAATTAGGCTGCCATTGCCATTTCTGGCGCACGATTGTCATTTGCAATTGTGAATTTTGACCAATAACGCAGTCATCCGGTAAACTCCACTTCACTTTCACACCTGTCGATCCTATTTCAGGCCCATCAAAGATACACTATAGCTTTTTTCCCTAACAAACTAAGAACCCGGGGTAGTCTAGCGAGCCAGCCACGGCTGTTTTGTTAATAGTGTATCTATGGTGGACCTGCGTGGTACTGCCCCACGGTCCAGAATGTGTCCACGTCACTTCAACGTTTACAAGTTATATATTAAATCATTTTTTTGATATTGTAAACCCCTTACAAACAAATA
>Ga0070754_10000185_pt1 | contig 64830 bp, 64 predicted proteins | sample VirMetDEL_Sep_01_FD_75181 | JGI IMG/M metagenome (GOLD analysis project Ga0070754, IMG submission 75181) | Aqueous microbial communities from the Delaware River and Bay under freshwater to marine salinity gradient to study organic matter... | ecosystem: Environmental > Aquatic > Marine >...
GAGATAACGGGTAAAGAAGAAAAGAAAAAAGACAAAGAGCCTGAAGAAAAAACAAAAAAAGAACCAAAAAAGAAAAAAGCAACAGACAACGATGATGATGAAGACATTGTTGAAATGCTAAATAGACTTATTAATGAAGAAGAGGAAGAAGAACTTTCTCTTAAAAAAGATGAAAGTTATAACGAAGAGGAAGATATGAACTTAGAAGAACTTTTAAATGAAATCAAAATGGAAATCGACTTCGGTGAGATCGAAGACGAAGATATCGAGAGTGCTCTTCTTGAGCTCATGCCCACAGTTAAAATGCTCGAGGAAGAAGAAGAAGAAGGCGACGTTGATATGGAAGCACCAGATGATGAGGGTGCAGAAGAAGACTCAGAAGGTGAAGACCTTGACTTTGACTTTTCACAACTTGAAGAACCTGCTGAAGGAGACGAGAGTGGTGAAGGTGAAGAAGAAGAACCAGTTGAAGAAGTCTTTTCAATTAACGAGGCAGCACTTTCTCGCGAACTTCAAAGATTAAGAAACAATAGATCTAGCAATAGTACCAATGGGACAAGAAAAACACTTAACGAGTCTCGCTATCGTGAACAACTCCTTCAAGAGCAACGCAATAATCGTCAGCTCAAAGGAAAGCTGGATGAATACCGAGGTGCTATTGAAGACCTCCGTGATCAGCTAAATGAGATGAATCTGTTTAACGCTAAATTGCTCTATGTAAATAAGCTTTTACAAACAAAAGGTTTGGATGGTTCTCAAAAGAAAACTATCATTGAATCTATTGACAATGCAGAAAGCTTGAGAGAAGTGAAGCTAGTATATCAGACACTTTCAGAATCAGTAAACAAGAAAAGCACTGGTTCTTTGAATGAATCAAAAATTAGAAAGCTTGCAGGCTCTTCATCAAGACCTACAAGATCAGGTGGTTCTTTATTAAACGAATCTACTGATCAGGTTGACAGATGGGCACGTCTTGCAGGTCTTAAGTAAGCTGACATAATAATATATCGGAGGATAACATGTCAAATTTTAGTTTAAATCAATTAACCGAAGGAATCCGTGAAAGACACATCGGTTCCGAAGGTCGACGTTTAGTCGAAAAATGGTCTCGTACCGGTCTCTTGAGAGGCTTGGACGGAACAAAACGTGAAAATATGTCACGTCTCTTGGAAAACCAAGCAGCTCAGGTACTTCGCGAAGCTAACACTTTGGGTACTGGCGGTGCTGGTGCATCTGCTTCTGGTGATCTTCGTGGTTTTACCAATATTGCTTTCCCAATTGTACGTCGTGTATTTGGTGGCTTGGTAGCAAATGATCTGGTTTCTGTACAACCTATGTCATTGCCTTCTGGTCTCCTTTTCTACTTGGATTACACTTACGGTTCTAACGTTGGTGGAGATCCCTCTAGCACTGAGGCCACTTACGCTGAGGGTCAGTCAATCTATAACGCTCCTACTGGAAAAGGTATTCGAAGCGGTTCTTTGGCAGTTGGTGGTCAATACGATCTTGCAGGGTCTGGTTTCTCTAGGCTTCACACAGATGTAACATTGACTGATGCTGCAGTTGTTGCAACGGGTTCTTTCAACATATCATCAACTGCAGGTGCACTTGTTGCTAGCAATGACTGCTCTGCAACGGGTTCTGATGCAAGATTTTTACAGTTTGATCCACAAGTTTTACAACAAATCGAAGAAGGATCACAAACCTACCAGTTTGCTGTTATTGACCTTTCTCAATCTCTCTTTGATAACGCAGACTTAACTATGGTTAAAGATTTTGCAATTCATGGTAGCTCTTCTCCTTTGGAATCAGTTCAAGAAACTGTTCAAGGCGGAAAAGGAATCCAAAACGTTAGGCGATTAAACCAGTTAGGACAGTGGAATGGAACAAGTTTCACTTTAAACCCGATGGTCGATAAAACAGTTTCAAATAGAGCACTGTTGACAGTTGTTGCAACCTCCACAGCTAACGGATCCCCTGATGTAACTGCAGCTGACATGTCATTTGTTGTATCTGCAACTCTTGATAACACCAACGCTGACGGTACATCTCTGGTTATTCCTGCATTTGAATCAGATTTTGGGAGAGTCAATGATGTTGGTCAACCAACCCCTGTTATTCCAGAAATCGATATCAAAGTCGAAGCTATTTCAGTTACAGCTGATACTCGTAAGTTGAGAGCTCGTTGGTCACCAGAATTGGCACAAGATCTTAATGCTTATCACTCAATGGATGCTGAAGTTGAATTGACTCAAATCCTTTCTGAGCAGATTGCATTGGAAATCGATCGTGAAATCTTGAATGACTTGATTACTCAAGCTCGCGGTGCTAACTTCTTCTGGTCTCGTTCTCCAGGTAAATTCCTTAACAAGCGCACTGGTGCCACTATCGAAAGAGGTAACACTTTGCAAGCTGGTCCAGCATTTACTGGTACAGTTCGTGAATGGTATGAAACTTTGGTTGAAACCATTGTTGATGTTGCTAACGAAATCCACAGAAAGACACTTCGTGGTTCTGCTAACTTTGTTGTTACTTCACCTGAAGTTGCTACTATCTTCGAAGCTTCTGTAATGTACAAGCCTTCTTTGAAGATTGATGGTCAAGGTCAAGTTGGTGCTCCATTCCAATTGGGTGCTCAATCAGTTGGTTCTCTTTCAAACAGATTTACTGTTTACAAAGATCCTTACTTCCCACGCAACAAGCTGTTGGTAGGTTACAAAGGTGGTTCATACTTGGAAACAGGCTATGTTTACGCTCCTTATGTACCTTTAATCGTTACTCCTACTATTTTCCAACCAGAAGATTTCACTCCAAGAAAAGGTGTGATGACTCGTTACGGTAAGAAAATGGTTCGTGGTGATTTCTACGGTACTGTAACTTGCTTGGATATGAACGTTATCTAACGAGATATCTTTTCTGGTTAATCCAAGAGGTCGCAACTTTGTTGCGGCCTTTTTTATTTTTTATTGTCTTATGTTATATTTATTATAAGACATTTTGGAGACTAAATGAATAGAAAAGAAATTAGAAGTGTAATTAGAAAAATAATCCAAGAGGTACAACAATCTCAAACAGATCAAAAAGATTGGATGAAGTCAGGGGATATTGATTTTGCTTTTTCTCAAGATCCATACGGAAAGTTATTAAAGTCAACAGGAATGAGTGTAGGATCTGTAACAAATACTAGCACAATTTGTATTATTGACAAGCGAGAAACAGAGCAAAAAATTCGTGACAATTATCTACAAAAAGTTATGGGACCTTCTACTCCTTTACACGGCGGATTTTCCCATGCTCTTGTTCACGGTACTGATTTAAATAAGACTGTATATGAAAGAGTTTTATTAGGAATTAGAGGGAAAATTACAAATATGTGCTCAAAAAAAGGGTCTTATGATGCGTATAGAGTTGCTTTTGACCCAGAGTCAGGAAGACCTACAGGTGTTAAAAAGGTTGTTTCTAAAAAGCTAAAAAGTATTCCTGTGATTGAAATTATTAATATGCTTGATAGAATTAATGACGATATGATTTTAAACAATTTGGACACAATTAGTGATGCTGAACAAGAGCTTTATGATGATTTTAACACTCAGTTTTATTTACCTGAATATCTTGAGCCTGCTAGGGAGTTGTCAGCACCTGAGAATAGAGTGCTTTGTGATGACGATTATTTAACAAGCACTGATGTCATTTCAAAGGTCTTGTCAATAAGTATGAACAACAGTAGGTCAGGAATGATTCCTAGATTGAGAATTTACGATATGTTCTCTTATGAAAATGCAGAGGGTGAGACGCACGTTGCATATCCTGTCCAAACAAAACAAAACAAAATTAACTTTAAGACAACTGAAGATTCTCAATACACTAACCAGCCTGACCCAGCTGCTGCACTGGCTGCAAGCTGGACAAAAGACAGTGAACAGATAATATCAGAGATTGTTTCAAACTGGTCTAAAAACATGGGATCATTTAAATATTATATGAATACCGCCTTGCAAGGAATTGCTGCTTCTGGTAATTCAATATATTCTTATTACTTTCATAAAAGCAAACCTAAAATGATTTACTATTATACAGTTGACCTTAAAACAGGAAACTTTTTAATTGAGCATGAGTCTGAAAGTCCGTACGATCAGTCTGGTTTTTCAACATTCTACCTAAAAGCCTATAAGGTAAAAGACGGTTCTGGAAACTATGTTGACAACGCTTATCATAATCCTTCGTCAAATACTTTTGATCAGCTTTTTGCAGGCCTTAGACTTTCACCAAATGTTAGAAAGGGTGATTCTCCTTTTACGATTATTGACACTTTTTATGAAATTGGAAGAAGAGGAACAAGAGTTCCAAGTGATTTCGAATCTATTATGAGATCGGGTTCAAATAATCCAAGCCCAAATAGTTTTACTATTGGAGGGGAGCTTCCTTTGTTTAGCACAGTTGAAAACCTCGGAAAACATCCTGATTTTGTGGCTTTTACAAGTGACAAGTCTCAAATATTAAGTGAGTCAAAATCAGTTCAAAGATTAGACGATCGTATTTTAGAAACAGTCTTGCTTAAACTAAAAAGGCTTAAATCAGGCAGGTAATTTATGAAGTATTTAACTCTTATATCTTCTTTGTTTTTACTCGTGGCACCTTGCCAGGCAGCTGCAGAAGACACTTCAAATATTGATGTATATATTATGAAGCCTCAAATTAACAATTACACAACAGACGTCGAGAGCATTATAGGAAAAAAATCAGTTTATGCTTTTAATTCTGTGTATTGGAAAGACGCAAAAACAAAAAATGCAAGAGGCACCTATGAACCCGTAACAATGAGCAAAGTTGTAAGGGTTTACGACAGAGACACTATTCAATATGCACACGATAATTGTAACTATGAGGTAGCTCCTAAAAAGTGTACTAATCAAAACGGAAACTATTTAGTTGAGACCATTATAACAATTGATGAGCACGAAACAGTTGTGCAAATGATACTTTATAATCCTGACATGACAGTTTTAAATGTATCAACAGTATCTGATCGTGGTCAAATTAACTACATCAGACAGCAAGAAATTCAAATGTCAATGACGTCTTCTAGAGTAGATGTAAAGATACTTCCAGAGCAAAAGCCGCTTAAGTGGGTAATACCTGCTCATTTACTAGAGAGTTATGTTAGACAAGCTGCAAAAGGTTTGTGGCTGGGAATTAAAATCTAAAATCTTTCCAAGCAAACCTTTTTCTTTTGTCCAAGTATTCCATATTATAGTGATTATTATAGGCTTCTCTTTCAAAAGGAATTGACATATAGGCATCCTGGTTTGTCATTCCTTTAATCTTTCCTTTTAGCCAATAGTAAACATATAAAATATAGAAAAACACAACCAGCAGTTCTTTTTGCTGCTCTATGTGTATTTTTTCGTGGTTTATTGTAGTGGGATTGTCGTAATCAGATCTTACAATAATAAAAGGAAATAGAGTAATTGCACCAACACTAATAAAGAGCGAGAGTGCTTTTGTAATCTTGTCTGATCTTATAATAATAGGTATCATAAAACATCTGTTGGTGTATAACCTTTTGGCTTTGATACTCTACTTGGGATAAACTCAGTGTCTTCCAGTTCTTCATCTCTTTCTATTTCTGCTGTGTCTTCAAGTGAGTCTCTTTGGATTTCTGAAGTTCTCTCAAGCCCCGTGACTTCAAGCGAAAATGGATCAAACTCGTCTTCAGTTGATTCTTCATCAAAATCGCCTCTGTAATTAGGTTCGTCTTGAACGAGGATGTCTGAAAGTTCCCAAGGCTCAATGTCATGAACACCTCCATGAGACCCAACAACTGTTTCGTCGTCAAATCCTTTTGTTTGTGTTTTGTTTTCACTAGAGTCGTACATCCTATAGGGCTGTGTTTTTTCAAGGTGGTCAAGATCTTCGTCATCGCTGCTGCCTCTTAAGAAGTCTGCTGAGAAGCCGTTTACGATATCTTTAATTTCTTCTTTTGATTTTTCACCTGATTTGTAAGCGTTGTAGATTCTTTTTGCAAACTGGTATGTAATAATTCCTGCACTTGCAAGGTTCCATAGCGTTTGAAAGATTTCAGTCATTGCCATGAGATCTGCTTCTTGAAGCATCTTTTCTTTCTCAATTTGTTCAATAATAAGCTGTCTGATGACTTTTCTCATATAATTCTCCCAGGATTTTATTATTTAATCAATATATATATACTTACATGTCATTAAAAATAAACTTATGGAGGAAAAATGGCTAAAAAAGAAGAAGCTGCAGCGGCAGTAACAGAACATAAACACGCTGATCTTGAAAAAGAACTCGCAGCTCTTAAAAAAGAGTTGGAATCAGTTAAAAAAGAACTTGAATCAGTTAAAAAATCAAAATCAAGTGGTGGCGGAGCTGACCCTCGAGTTGATAAGTTAATTGAAGCTTTAAGAGACGAAAGTCCAAGATTTAAAAACTGCATTGAAAAAGCAAATCTTTAAACCTATATACAATTAGGCCCAGCACATAGCATAAAGGTGACCCCACCACCGTGTTGGAATCTTGTGGACAAGAAATCTCAAATATATTAAAATGGAGGAAATTATGCCAAAAATTTCATTATTGCCAGGCTCAAAAGGCCTTGTACAAGAAACAGGAAGCGTTGTAGCAGGAGAAGCTGCAGCTGAAAGTGCGGTTCAAACTATTGGTGCATCCGGAACTATTCTTACTGCCGGCCGATTAATTGCACGAGTTGACGCAGGCGGTTCGGGCCGTACTGGTGTTATTATGCAAGACGGTACACAAGATGGTCAGATCTGTATCGTAGTTAATGTCGGTGGAGAAACTTTGACAATGGATTCTGTCGGTACATCTAACGTTGCTGCCGGAACCGGTGCAGTTATACCTGCTCTTTCTTCTGCACTGTTTGTTTATGATTCAACTATAGGTGCATGGCACTCGTTGCTTAATACCTAATAGGTAATTCAATCCCTGTGTAAACAGTTTAAAACAGTAATATAATAAAATAAAAAAGGAGTTTTATTATGTTACTGTTTTTTATTGCAAGCGCGTTTGGAGGAGAATGTAACTCTAAGCGTGCCTATCATTTAAATAGTGAATATAACATTTATGTATGTAATACCAATTTAAAATCTAGTACGTTAAAAGCAGTTGAATACTGGAGAAATATAGTTCCAGAAAGAATTAACATTCACACTAGCATTAATTGCTCCTATGAAAAGAATTTAGGAAGCATATACGTTTTAAATGGTGAAGAAGAAGTAAAGAAAAAAGAAACAGACGATTTCTTACCTTATGCAGTTACAGTTTCAACAAGAGACTTTTTTACAAAAGGTTTTCTTTCATCTGAGGTTCATGTAGGTGCAACAGCATATGACAAAGATTTGGACCTCATTGTCGCTCATGAGATAGGTCATGGGTTGGGGTTTGACCATGTAAGTAAAAGCTGTTATGGCCATATTATGAACACAACACTTGGAGAGTCTGGTTACGACTTTTATTAAGGTGTTTTGAAAAAGGCACGCCGCAAGTATATTTATCAAATATGCAAGGAGTGTTTTATGGGGAGATTTACTGACATGAGAGATGCTGGGCAGAACCCAACACCTTATGCGATTTTTGATAACGACGATGACTTTCCTGGAGAAGCTGATAATTTTGTAACATTTGCCAAAAGAAAACTAGGTGATGATGTCCTGTCAGTTGAGCTAACTAGAAAAATGTATTATGGAAACCTTGAAGAAGCAACACTTGAGTATAGCTCAATTATAAATCAATATCAGGCAAAGTCTCAGCTTCTCCAGTTCATGGGAATGCCGACTGGAAGCTATAATGCAGAGCAAAAACTTCCTAGAGAAAATCTTCAGTATCTTGCTCGATTTGCTGAGCCTTATTCGATGGAAGCTGGAATTGGAGGCTCCTATGACATGATGTCAGGATCAATTGACCTAGTTCAAGGTCAACAAGACTATGATATCAATACAGATCTTAAAGATTCTGACGGTAATGTTATATTTAATATTGGTCAAAATGCAGAAGAAGGTTTTAAAACCAAGCTAAAGATTAGTGAGGTTTTTCATTTTAGCCCACAGGCTGCCTATAGGTTTTTTGATACAACCTCAGCTATTAATTACTTAAATAATGAGTTTTCATTTGAGTCATTTACACCTGAGACTATTTTTTATGTTCTTCCTGTTTTTGAAGACATTTTACGCGCAGGACAGCTAGATCTTTCAAATCGTGTAAGGAGGTCTAATTATTCCTATAAGATTATTGGTACAAAAATAAGAGTTTTTCCTACACCAACTCAAGACAATCCTAGAAAGCTATTTTTACGTGTAATGTACAATCCAGACCCACTTAATCCTAGCTATCAAGATGATACCATACACGGAGTCTCAAATTTATCTAATATTCCATTTGGAAATATTTTATATAATAGAATTAATTCTATTGGAAGGCAGTGGATTCGACAATTTGCACTCGCTCTTTGTAAAGAACAGCTAGGTGAAATTAGGTCAAAGTTTTCCTCAGTTCCTGTTCCTGGTAGTGATGTTTCACTAAACGGATCCGACCTTTTAAGTCGAGGAAGAGAAGATAAAAAAGAGCTTGTAACACAATTAAAAGAGATGCTCGAAACAATGACTTATGACAAGCTAATTGAAGTAAGCTCTACCCGTGCTGAGATGATTCAAAAGCAGCTTAAATTTATTCCCATTCCAAATGGTGCATCAATAACAATAGGATAGTATTATGGCCAGACTTTTTATAACACAAAGAGAGATGTCTTTTATCAACGACATCGCAAAAGAGATAGTTAAAGACGTTGTAGGTCAAAAGATATATTATTATTCTATTTCAGAAATTAAGACTCAAATACACGATATTTACGAAGAATCTCCTGACAAGATATTTGATGACCCAATTGAAATAGACTGTATGGTTAAGTATCAAGAACAGGAAATAAGAACAAATCAGTTTGGATCTGAAGAGTTTTATAACATTGAGTGCTACATTCAGAAGAAAGATCTTTTAGATAAGGGAATCGAAGTAAATGAAGGTGACTTCTTTTCATACGGATCTGTTTTCTTTGAAGTTATAAAATCACCTACATCATCTACAATTTACGGTCAAATAGAATACGGAAACTTTATAACAGTAACAGGAAAGCAGGCAAGAAAAAGACAGTTTGTTTCAAAAGTGTTTGGTCCTACATCACAAAAATATACAGACGAAGACGCCGTTCAAGATACATTTGTTCAGCAGCGCGGATTTGAAAAGAACAGGCTAGGAGAAACAGGTGATGTTAGAGATCTAGTTAAAAAAGGTGTTCTTGAAAAGCCCATAACAGGACCCAAAGAAGTTTCTCCTCGCGGTGACAAAACAGGGGCGGGATCTTCTTTTTATGATGAGGATTAATTATGAAAGGCGTAAGCAGTGGATTTGAAGGTTTAAACACAGAAGAAGAATACTCTATTCCTAACAATGGGATAGAGGATGTCGACAGAGCTGTGTTTGAGCTGTTTGATAAGAGATTAAGCTTTGAAGTTTCAAACAAAGATAGAACTATTAAAGTCCCAGTTGTTTTTGCCTCTGGTGAAAGGTTTGCACTAACAAGAAGAAAAGAAGCATTACGTGATGATAACAACGCACTTATTTTACCAATTATATCAATTGTTAGAAAAAGCATAGACTTGTCACCAACACAAAGCCCTTATGGAACAGCAATTTCCAATAGAGATCAAGACCTTTATATAATTAAAAGAAGACTCGCAGAGGAGGATAGAGATTATCAAAATCTTATTAATAAATTAGGATTAAAAAATCAAGAAAACGTCTCTAAGCGCAAATATGTAAAAGGAGATGTATACCCTGGAAACATTCAAAATAAAAATAGTCAGGCATCAAGAAGAAACGAAGGAAACTTGTCACTTTATAGAAACGAAATAGATCTTTCTTCAAGAATTGGTAGAAACATATACGAGATTATAACAATTCCTTATCCTGAGTTTTTTACTGTTGAATACGACGTAACGTTTTGGACTCAGTACGTAACTGAATCTAATCAAATGATTGAGCATCTTGTTTCAAAATTTGACGGGCAAGACAGGGGCTATAGAATATTTACAAATAAAGGATATGAGCACTTTGCTTATGTTTCAACCTCTGTTACAGCAAATGATAATTTTACAGAATATTCCTCAGAAGAAAGAATTATTAAGCATAATTTTACGGTTACAGTTCCTTCTTATCTTCTTGCTCCCGAGGTTGATGGCGTTAATACTCCTTTTAGAAGGTTTCTTTCATCTCCTGAAATTAACTTTGAAATAAGTGAGTCAAAAACATCATCAATAAAACTTAAAGATGTAAACAACAATCAAGACAAGACAAATAAGTTTATATTAAGTGATGTTGATCTTTTGGATAGTGGTGGAAATCCTGATGAGGGTGTTGAGGATTCTGGAATTGAATTAATGTTTGAAGATATCGATCCTAAGACTGGTCAAGTAGTAAAAGAATATAGAAAAGTTTTATCTCGCAACAGAAGAAAAGGAGAAACAGTCTTGTCAGCAGACTTTTTAAGAAAAATAGAAGATATAAACTAATATAGAAATTTGATGTTTTGACTGATACTTATATTAGAAAATATATATAATGATAGGAGACTATGTATGGCTGAACAGACTTTTAAGTCCCCAGGTTTTTTTAATACTGAAACCGTAAAGGAAAGAGATCAAAACCTTGAACAAGCTATCACAACTGTACCTGCCGGGATTGTTGGATTTTCTGAGAAAGGTCCCGCATTTGTACCTACAACAGTGCACAGTTATGAAAGTTTTGTTGAGATTTTTGGTGAAGCAAGACCAGAGTATCCGTCGACTTTGGCGGTAAAAAAATATTTAGAAAATAGAGACGCGTTAACTTTTGTTAGAGTTCTTGGTGCAGGAGCCAATACAATATCTTCACACTTTTTAGATACAGAAACATTTGGAACAGTTCAAAACGGAGGTTTCATATTAACCTCATCAGGAGACCAGGACGATTCAGGAAAAAATGCTTTTGGAGAAGTACAGTTTATATGTGCTGAACATGATATTGCAACAGAAGAAGCCAATGGCTATCCTGTTTTTGCATCTAATAACACAACGTTATCCAGCGATGCTTTTCTTGTAAGAGGAATGCTAATGACAACGTCAGGTTCAAAATTCACGCTAGTTGACTATAATGGAAGCTTTGATCCAGCCTCAAACAATGATTTTTCTGGATGTACATTTGGAAGGGACACAACAGACGAAATGTACGGAAAGTTTAAGCTTATTCTTACTTCAAGTGATAATTCACTAGGAACAGTTGATGGTTTCAAAGGTGCAAAAGTATTCTCTGCCTCTTTAAATCCGTCTGATGATGCTTATATTGCAAAAGTCTTAAATACAGATCCTTCAAGATTTCAAGATGATAAACATTTGCTTTACGCTCATTTTCCTGTTGAAAATGAAATTGCTTCTATTCCAACAAATTCTAGCAATATAACAGACGGTAATGATATCGGTATTGGTCTACTAAGTGGTTCTGCTGGTATGTCAGCTGTTTCAGGAAAAGCGTTTTCTGAAATGTTTGGAAACTTTAAATCAAGATATCAAGCACCAAGAACTACATCTTTTATATCACAGCCTTTTGGAAATGTTGAATATGATTTGTTTCATTTTGAATGCATTGATGACGGATCTCACGCTAATAACTTGTTTAAGGTTTCAATTACAAACATTAGAAAACCCAAGGATTTTGAAGATCCTTATCCTACTTTTAATGTTGAATTACGTGTAAAAAGAGATTTAGACACTTCACCGCAAGTAATTGAAAGTTATGTAGGTTGCAATCTAAATCCAAATAGCGAAAACTTTATTGCTAGTAAAATAGGTGATATGAAGCTAGTTTACAATTTTGACACAACAGACCCAGCAGAAAGAAGACTTCTTGTAAAAGGAACATATCCTAATGTTTCATCTAGAATAAGAGTGGTTCTATCTAACAGTATTATTAACGAGGACGCGCCTAAAGAAGCAGCTCCTTTTGGATTTAGAGGTTTGCCACTCATTAAGACTTTTGGTGAAGAGCCAAATAGAGAAAATCTAGACTTGGGACTACTAAATGGAGACTCTAGGTTTGTAAAGATAAACACCTCAGCTGGGCAAAAAGATGTTTTGTCAGGATCTATTCTTCCTCCTGTTCCTTTTAGGTTTAAGCTTACAATGGGCGAGGCGCTTTCATCACCTGGCTACACGGGTCACGGATCGATTAAAGAGTCAGCAATTAAAGATTTAAGATGGGGAATTCAATTTGAAAGGATTCCAAGAGAAGGAGAAATATCCAACCCAGTAAAAAGACCGAATGAGTCAATCATCTATAACGATCTTCTTGATAATTATTCAAAGTTTCTTGGGATATCAGGATTAGATACACTTTTAACAGGTTCGGGTGCAGATGACTTTCACAGTAACAAGTTTACACTGTCAAGAGTCGCACTAGGAAAACACATATTAACACCTGATCCCCAAACTGTTAGTGGATACACAGCACTACTAACAGGTTCAGCAAGGGATCTTATGAGAGATTCTGCGTATATAAGAAATGCATCTCTTAATGCGGGTGACTATACTTTTAGAGATACATCATATAGCGGAACTAAAACAAGATTAACTCTTGCATCACTTTATGCTCTAACATCTTCTGTTTACTTTAACAGACTCTCAGAATACGCTGGGTTTACTAATATGTTTTACGGCGGATTTGATGGTCTTAATATTTTAGACTCTGATATGGCAGTTATGAACGATAGAGCGTCATCAGCAGATGATGGAGGAAAAGGAAAGAATTCTCCAGATATTGGTCTAACTATGAACTTTGGGTCAGGAGAATCTAACTCAATTGTAAACTCATATAAAGAGGCAGTTAACCTCTTAACAGATCCAGCTCAATCAAGGATAAATGTGCTTTGTATTCCAGGCATCAGATCTGACGAGCTTCTTTCCCATGCCATTGAAAGGGTAGAAGAGTATTCAAAAGCAATATTGCTTATGGATGTTGCTCATGTTGATAAAAATAGTATTCGAATTTATGAAGATTCAAAAAATCTAACGCATGTTAGAAATACTGTTGAAGACTTTGTAAGCAAAAACTATGACTCTTCCTATGCAGCTGCTTATTTTCCTGATATTGTAATGGAAGATAATGGAAAAAGATTCCAAGCACCAGCTTCAATTGCAGCGCTTGCAGCAATCGGATACAATGATAATACATCGTTTCCGTGGTTTGCTCCTGCTGGATTTAATCGAGGGGCGTTAGGGTTTGTAAATAGCACACGAGCAAGACTAAATAAAGAAGAAAGAGACATTGTATACGAAGGAAGAATTAATCCAATTGCTTCTTTTCCAAAGAGCGGTCATGTCATTTTTGGGCAAAAAACACTACAAAGAGCAAGAACTTCTTTGGATAGAGTAAATGTTAGAAGAATGCTACTTGAAGTTAAAAGAGTTGTCTCTGACGTTTCTATTGGTTTTATATTTGAAGCCAATACTCCTGAGGTTCGATCATCCTTTAAAAAGAGAATTGATGATCAATTGCTATCAGTTCAAGAAAATCAAGGAATTGATCAGTTTAAGGTGATTATGGACTCTACAAATAATACACAGGCGGATATTGATAACAACGTTTTAAATGGAAGAATTGTTTTGGTGCCTACTAGAACCATCGAGTTTATTTCAATTGATTTTGTTATTTCTAATTCAGGTGTCGATTTTATCTAATATATATTCAAAACGAGGAAGTTTAAATGAGTGAGAAAATTACAAGACTTAGTGCAGGTGTAAAAGCCAATGAAATTGACCTTTCAGCAGTTACAGCACCTCCCCCAGTTACCCCTGAAGGTGTTCCTGCCGGAGTTATTGGAACAGCTAAAAGTGGACCTGCTTTTGTTCCTGTGACTGTTCCAAATAGTTCTGAACTGATTAGTATATTTGGAGATTCAAAAGGCGATGAATTTGGGCCTATAGCTCTAAGAGAGTGGCTTAAAAATTCGTCAGCAGGTACATATATTAGAGTTTTAGGCGCAGGAGACGGAAAAGAAAAAGCAGGAGACGGAATTGTTACTAATGCTGGATTTGTCGTAGGGGATAAACAAGTACAGGCAGATGGTGATATCGGAAACAACCCATATGCAAATGGTTCAACGCCTATTCAAACAACTTCCAGAACATATTTTGTTGGAACACTCATGTCTGAATCTCTTGGCTCTACGTATTTATCAGATGCAGGAATACAAAACAAAAGTTCAAATGGCTATGCTTCTTTAACTAATGCAATTCAGCTAAGTGGTCTACCTACAACAGTTGAAGTTATTGATATAACAATACCGACTGGTTACGGAGATGACGCAGGAAAAACTTTTAATCTTAGAATTGTAGGTGCCGGGACAATTGGTACTCCTGGCGCAAATGAAATCTTAATTCAGGCAGATACAAATGCTGCAACAACAGTTGATAATATTGTTTTAGCATTTAATGGAACATCTGATACGGCAAAAGTTAAATATGGATCCAATGTTGCAGATGGAGAAACTAACGGAATTGATTCAATAACAGCAACAGACGCTGGTGATAATGTGACGCTGACAGCTGACATTGCTGGTGAACTAGGAAACAGTATTGCTCTTGTAGAAAACGGTAGTTCATTTGTTGTAGTTTCTTTATTAGCAGGATCTTTATCTGGTGGATTTGACGGTGGTCCTGCTGTCCCAATTCTTAGAGGCATTGTTTTTGCCCCTCAAGGAATAAATCTGAAAATAAAATCAGATGCTAGTTTTAGTACAGCTGGACTTGCAACAAATCCTACTGCTACTGCTGATGCTACAATTGCAGGTCCAGTTGGTTGCTCAACCGGTTCCGTTGAAAACGGGCATCAATCAACACTTTTCTTAAACGGATTAAAAAGCGATGATGCAAACGAAAGAGCGATTCAGTTTTCATTTGATCCTGACTCTCCTCAATATCTTTCAAATGTTTTAAACACAGATCCTTTAAAAATAGAAGAAAAAGGACACTACCTTTATGCAGATTTTCCTGTCTATAGATCACAGGCAGTGGCAACAGGAAGTGGATGCCTAGTTCCAGGAGGTTACTCTTTAACAGGCGAGCCTATTGCATTTTTGCTAACCGGCTCAAATAGCAGAGCTGCAGGATCAGAAACGCAACCTGATTTTGAAACATTTTCAAATAGATACCAAACAGCTTTTTCTCCTATGTTTATATCTCAAAAGAGCATGGGAACAAGACAAAATCTTTTTAGAGTTACAGCGCTTTCTGATGGGTTGGGTCCTTCAACTCAGTTTAAAGTTTGCATACAAAACATTAAGCCTTCAACAGATCCACAATATGAATATCCTTCATTTGATTTAGTTGTAAGAGACTTTAATGATACAGACATCAACCCAGTTGTTCTTGAGTCATTTTCTAATCTAAAGCTTGATCCTAACTCTGATCGCTATATATGTAGAGTAATAGGAGACCAAAAGATTAGATTTAACTTTGACGAAGCAAATGAATCTCAGTCAATTGTAGTTGAAGGAGAATACTCCAATAGAAGTAAATACATTAGAATCGAACCTAGTGATAAACTTAAGGCTGGAGAAATAACTGCTAATGCCGCACCGTTTGGTTTTAGAGGTCATTATCACTTGCAAACATCAGGATCTGCACTTTCATTACCTGATGAAAGAAACAATGCAGGTGTTATTGCTTCTGGCTCTATTGGAGACTATATTGTTCAACCACCTATTCCAATGATTCAAAAGCTAACAGTTGGAGCTGGCTCTGCAGCTAAACTAAACACAAGTATTTATTGGGGACCTCAATTTACAAAAGTACAGTCTGTTTCTGATCCCAATAAGTCTTTTGTTAATGTTAATTCAATTTACAACTTTACAAAATACTTTGGAGACTTTAGAGAAGGGTTAGCAAATATGTGGGTAGGTGATAACGAAGGAGCAGCAAACAATGACAATCTTGGTTTAGTTGACGCTGATCTTTTTAATCACAACATGTTTGCACTCGACAAGATTAAAATTGTAACAGGATCAGATCAAATTGCAGATCCAAGAAAATGGAGTGAAGCTGTTTATGTTAGAAACGGATCTATTACTAATGATCCTAATTCTGCAGAAAAGACAAGAGAGATTCAACTTAAAGACTTTGGAAAAACTGCTAATAGAAAATACGGTAAGTTTACATGCTTCTTGCAGGGTGGTTTTGACGGAGTTAATATCTTTGATGAAGAGAAATCAAAACTTTCAGATGTAGCAGCTCATAGAGAGTTTTCTAATGAGTCAACCCAGGGTGGTGTAAACGGTCCTACCGTTGCATCCTACAGAAAGGCTATTGATATTATGGCAACTGATACTGATGTTGATATTCAACTATTGGCAATACCTGGGCAAAGAAACCAAGGTGTAACTGACTATGCAATATCAGCAGTTGAATCAAGATTTGATTCAATGTACATTATGGACCTTGAGCAAAAAGACGAGTCAGACGCAGTTGTTACAGGTTCTTTACAAAAAGTAAATATTGCAAATACAATATCGGGCCTTAAAAATAGAGGGGCTAATACTTCTTTTGCTGCAACTTATTTCCCTGACGTTATAATCAGACACCCAGACAGAGCTACCAATTTAACGGTTCCACCTAGCGTCGTAGCATTAGGTGCATTTTCAAAAAATGATACACTAGGTCAGCCCTGGTTTGCTCCTGCAGGTTTCAATAGAACAACTCTATCAAATGTTATAGAAAGTACAATGGTTTTAAAACAGGAGAATCTTGATTCTTTATATGACACAAAGATAAATCCAATAACAGCTTTCTCAGGCACAAGTCTTGTTATATGGGGTCAAAAGACATTACAGCAGGCAGCTAATGCTCTGGATCGCATTAATGTGAGAAGGCTTTTAATAGAAATCAGAAGACTTATTAGAGATGCATCAAACCAGATTATCTTTGAGCCAAACAGGGAAGAAACACTTGTTAAGTTTAGAAACTTAGTCAACCCAATTTTGCAAAATGTTCAAGAAAACCAAGGTTTAACAAGGTACAAGGTTGTTATTGATACAACTACTACAACTCAGGCAGATGTTGAAAACAATACAATTAGAGGGAAGATCATACTTCAACCTACGAAAACAATTGAATTTGTTGCACTTGATTTTGTTGTTACAAATAACGGAACTGAAATTTAAAAGAAAATCTTTAGAAGCTTATACTTATTAATGTAAACAATTATCGGAGGATAAAATGGCTGAGACGCTTTCAGTGGTAGATATGCTACCAAACAAATTTGAACCAAAAAGACAATATAGATGGGTTTTCTCTATTGAAGGTATTGATGCCTTTTTAATGAAATCTGCAAGTAGGCCTTCATATACCATTGGTGAAACAACAATTAACTTTATTAATTCAAAAAGATACCTTGCAGGAAAGTTGACATTTGGTAATATTTCTGTTAACCTTCATGACCCCATTGCACCTTCTGGTGCGCAACAGGTAATGGAGTGGATTAGAACTCATGCTGAGTCTGTTTCAGGTAGAACAGGATACGCTGATTTTTATAAAAGAGATTGTCAAATTAAAATGCTAGACCCAGTTGGTACTGTTGTTGAGTTGTGGGACATCAAGGGTGCATTTATCACTTCAGCAAACTTTGGATCGCTTTCTTATGACGATGATGCATCACCTATGGGAATTGACTTAACACTTCGTTTTGATAACTGCGTACTTCAATATTAATTTTACACTATGCTTTAATTTGTTATTGTTAATAATAAACCCACTGGAGACGTATGAGAGAGTCTAATAAAATATTTTCACAAGGCATTAATAGTAACGAAGTTCAATCTCAAAATGTAAGAGATGTTTCTAAAGAAGATTTTGGATGGGAAGTACCTGTTGAATTAGTACCAGTACCGTCTGAAGGTCTTGTTTACAGTAGAGAATCAGGTCTTTTTGGTGTAAAAGGGCTTGAGATTAAATCAATGACTGCTAGAGAAGAAGACATTTTAACAAGTAGAGCTCTTATCAAGAAAGGAACTGTTATCTCTGAGCTTGTTAGGGCATGTCTTATTAATAAAAATGTAGATGTAAGAAATATGCTGGTAGGTGACCGTGATGCTTTGATGGTATCAATTAGAATCACAGGTTATGGATCTTCATATAATGCATCAGTTGATTGCCCGTCATGCGGTACTTCTCATAAAGATCATGAATTTGATCTTTCTGAGCTGGCAATTAAAAGATTAGAATTAAATCCTGTTTCAGAGGGTGTCAACGAGTTTGAATTTGATTTACCTGTTTCTAAAAAGAAGGTGACATTTAAATTTCTAACAGTTAATGACGATGATACAATGAATACAGAGAGAGAGCGTAAGCAACAACTGTTTGGAAGTGATTATATTGCTGGCACTGTAACAGAGGCACTTAATGCTCACATCGTTTCTGTTGACGGAATCAGAGACAGGTCCAAAATATCAATGTTTGTTAACAAAATGCCAGCATTGGACTCAGCAAAATTAAGAAAATACATTGCTGAAAACAAACCTGGGTTGGATATGTCAGCACAGTTAAGGTGTCAAAATTGCAATTCTACAAATCGAATAGACTTACCACTCGGGATCTCTTTTTTTTGGCCTGCCCTATAATTACAAAGAGATAACACTAGAATATTTCTACTTTTTGCAAAAAAACCTTGGAATGTCCTATACGGAAATAAGAAATCTTCCTGTCAGATATCGTAGTTGGTATATAAATAGAATTATGGACGATTTCAAAAAACAAAAAGAAGCACTTGAAAAACAGTCAGGTTCTGTTGAGCTTAAGCGACCAGAGCCTGTTGTTGAAAAAATGTTTAAGAGCTTTTCCAAGGAGTAAAAATGCCTACTGATAAAGATATAGCAGCGGCGCTAAAACAAGTAGCAGCAGCTACAGAAAAGTCGACGACAGAGTCAGAGAAGACACGAAAGCTTCTCGCTAAAATGGATAAAAAGCTAGGCAGCGGTGGTTATGATTCAGACGGAAAGTCTTCTGGGTCTAGCAGTTATAGAAGTTCAACTAAGTCTAGTTTTGCTGAAGCTTTTGATTCAATGGGAGACAGTGGTAAGGATATATTTGAAACAAACTTAACTTCTTATATTAAAACAGCTACATTAACATATGGTGGCTTAATAAACTACGCTGCTAGTGAAATTGAAAACGTTGCATCTGTAACAGCTAAGGTTCAGGCAGAGAATTTAACAAAAATTGCGCTTGATGCATCAAAGGTAATTGGCGATAAAAGCATACAGACGCTGTATGGGAACGCAAATAAAATAAGACATGCACTTGCAGAAATATACAGTGAAAACTCTTATTTTCTTAATAAATTAGGTCAAGATTACGCGGACTCTGCTGACGCAGGTGCATCTGTTATGGCTGACGTGCTTGCTGTGAAAAAAGTATTGAGAATTAATGCAGGAGACTTTTCGAAAATTGTAGAAAATCAAATGTCTTCTTATAAGAAGTTTACTGCTGACATCTTTGAAGATATCGCCTTTTATGCTGAAGCTTATGCGTCAAGAACATCAGCTAGTATTTATCAAATAACAAATAATTTAACAAGGGCAGTTGCAGATTTTGATACTTTTGGTGGAGCAGCTCCAGAAAGCCTTGGTAAGTTAGCTGGGTTTTTAGGTGAGCTTAGAATGGACACAGAAACTGTTTCTTCTTTAATTGGAAAGATGCAGTCCTTTGAAGGCTCTGTTGGTGTTGTAAGAGAGTTGGCAGGAGCATTTCAAGCTGTTTTAGATCCTGCTGAGCTTATGAATAACGCATTTAATGACCCAGCAGAGGCTCTTAATTCAATTAGAGAAGCAATGTTAGATGCAGGTCACTCAACAGAGTCACTTGGTCATAAAATAACTTATTTTGCAAAAACTGTAGGGATATCAACTGACGCTGCTAGACGGTTTTTAAATGGTCAAATTGATGCACAACAGGTTTTAGAAAATACTGTTAAAGCTTCTGAGAAGTCTGCCGAATCTGCTGCAAATGTTATTAGCAAGTACAATGACTCGGTTGTTGATAATAGGTCAATAAAAGAAACAATTGGCGACTTATATGAAACAAAATTAGAGACTAGTTTTAACAGCACTTTTAAGCTAATTCAAGACTTTAGAACTGCTGCAAATCAGTTTATAAGTGAGAGAGGTGCTCTTTTAGATACAATGAGCCAGAGCTCTGCTGAGCAATTTGGAAATCTTATAAATCAATATAGTTTTGGGGATTCTGCTGAAAAAAGAGCAGAAGCAAAAAAAGAGCTTGAAAAAATACTAAATGCTGAAAACTTACAAGGAGCTGCACAAAAGCAGGCTAAAGAGCTTTTAAAATATCTTAATAGCTCTGACATGGATGCTCAGGTTGGAGAGATGCAAAAGTATCTTGACGAAAAAGGAAAACTTTCGTATACTGCGACAATTAACACGGACGAGTCAATAAGGGCTATCGATATGATAGAGAGTTCTCCTGAGATGAAAAAGTTTATTGAGACGATGAAAAAACCTTATGAGTACACAGAGACACATAGCGACTCAGATTTTGTAGCAGACACGAAAATAAATGTTAGAGACTACACGAAAGAGATTAAAAAGCTAACAAATGAAGATGGACCTCTTGAATCTCTAAGGAAAAAACAAGAAACAGTCATGGTGGCAACTGCAAACCTAAAGGACGGATTTATCGATTTGGAAAAAAGTGCTGAGGACTCAAAACAGGCAATTATAACAGCATTTGACGACATTATGCTTGATGTTGAAGATCCTAATGCAGCTCTAATAAAAGAAATACAAGGGTTGCGATCTGATTTAAAAGAAGTAAAATATGTTGCAGAGATTACTGACAAAGGTACTTATAATGTAGTCTTAGGGAATGAGTTTAAAAATGAAGTAGTTAAGATTTCTAATGAAGTGACATCAGAAGCATTTAAAGCAGCAGGAGTAATATGAAATACGAAAATATAATATCAGGAAAGCTTTTTAAGCTTTTAGAAAAGTTGGGCGTTGACAAAAAAGTAATTGATAAAGAAGAAAAGTTTTTTAATCGCTTTAAAAACGCGACAAAAAACTTAAAAAAACAATAATTATATTATAACAACAAGAGATAAGCATGTCAACAAGAAAAACTTTAAAAGACTTTTTTCAGTCAAAAGGTTCATCCCAGACCTCAATTTCTATTAATCCAGTTGATACAAATGGAAATAGCACAATTGAACAAGGAGATGATATTGGAAAAGACCCTGTTTCAGGAGAAGAGCTTTTAGATCTTGACGACAATACGACAGGTATGCTAGGAGACTATGTTAGCTTCTTAATGTCTTCTTATGATCATACAAATGGAACCTTTAACGGAACAGTTGCAAACTTTTACAGACCTGGACCTAAAAATTCAAAAGCGCCAAATAGCAACAGAGGAAACAGGGCACATAGTCCCTTAGGTTCAGATGGCGCTAATAAAGTATATGCAAGCGAAAATACAACCTTGGGTCAAACTCTAGGAAGGTACTCTAAATCTGGATATATATCAAATCTTGACAATATTGTTAAAAAAGAAGGCAATCCTAAAAACGGAGAAATATTAAATTTTACAACAGAAAAAGTTAATAGCACGGGCGAGACTTTTAGTAATAGAGAGATTGACGAGGATGTTGTTAGAGAAACTGTTGAAACATTTCAAGGATATAATAGGTATTATCCTTCAAAAAATCCTGGTGACGGTCTGGCGTATTCTGAGAAGGGTGTTACTTATGGTAGCGATCTTGATGAAAGATATGTTAGTACTTATAACAATCTAGGCAGTAGTGAAGAGATTAGTGATAAACTTAGAGTTAAAAATCTTCTTAGAATGGTTCCTAATATTTTAGAGTCATATACAGGTATAAAAGAGTCTGACATTGTTGGAAAAACAATAGAAGAAATAGAAGCTGCCCTGGTTTTAAAAGATTCAAAAAATGTAGTATCATCTAAAAGCTTAAAGACAAACTTACAAAAAGACGTGCCTGATGGGATAAAAGAATCTGGCTATCAAATATCAAAAAACCAAATTTTAAATGATGAAAGAAGTGGAGAAGTTTTCGTAGGAGACTATTCTGATGTTTCACATGAAAATCCTGAATACATTATTTATCTTGGCGCAATAAGGCTTAAATCTATTATTGAGATAATAGTTGATATCTTTGAGTCAAATAGTTACAAAAAAGGTTATATCTCAAGGGTTAGAGGTGCTTCTTTAACACCAGGTCTCATAGATACGACATATAAGTTCGGTGAATGTATTGACGAAGGCTTAAGCATTTTGTTTGGGAATGGTGAAAATGATGATATGAGCTTTTCAAGTCTTGTCTACGGAAGTAAAATAAAAGATTCAAAATATTTTTGGGTCGCCTTTTTTAAATCCGTTATAAAAGAGTCAGATAGGCTTTTAAACACTCTAGAGCAAAGTAGCTCAAAAGACTTTCTGGCATCTTTTGAAAATTCAAGACTAGTTCAATTTGCAAATATGATTGCAAGAGTAGGCGATTTATCTTTGTTTAAAACTCATGGTGAAGGTCTTAAGATAAACACCGAAGTAAAAAGATCAAATCCATTAAATGTAGATGATCTTAGAGATTCATTGCCTAATGTTATATCAAAAAATAAAAATAACCAAGGTGAGATTTCTTGGAGTCAAGGTTCAACGCCTTCTCTTTTTATAATGCCAATTGCAGTTAGTAATGCTGCAACAAGTCTTGGGACTGGAATAACAGGGGCAAATCCACTAAAATCAATTTTATCAGGAAAGCTGCAAGAACAAACCTATGTTACAGAAGCTGAAGGTGACTTTTCAAGAATTCCGTCTCGTATAGTTGAAAAGCTAGAAAATCAGCTTGAAGCCTCTTATGTTCCGTTTTATTTTCACGACTTAAGAACAAATGAAATAATATCTTTTCATGCATTTCTAAACAGTTTATCAGATAGCTTTAATGCAAGCTACAACCCTACATCCGGTTACGGAAGAATGGATCCGGTTCAAATATATAGAAACACATCAAGATCAATAAGCCTGGGCTTTACAGTTGCTGCGACTTCAAAAAAAGATTTTAATGAAATGTGGTGGAAGATAAACAAACTCATTACACTTCTTTACCCGAAATGGTCAAAAGGAACAAAGGTTACAGATATAGAAACCGGGTCTAGCTTTATACAACCTTTTAGCCAAATTATTGGAGCATCTCCCATGATAAGGCTCCGTGTAGGAGATGTAATAAAGTCAAACTATTCAGAGCTAGCTTTGGCAAGAAAATTTGGAATAGGAAATTCTGATACTAGCATCTCAGGTCGACCGGGAGTAACTCCTGTTTGGGGACAAAAACTAAGAAGGGAAACTTCAGACACTATTAAAATAGGCCTTGCATTTTTAGCTTCAGTTGCATTTGTCTCTCCTGTCGCTGCAGTTCAGTCAGGAGTTGACTTTTCGCAATTTCTACTTAAAACAATTGCTGACGTTGGTGGAGGTGCTAAGTTTGACAAGCTAGCTGCTGTTTTTGACACATATGCAGGAACAATTGCACAAAAGTATGCAATTAATTCACTGCCTTTGGTAAACCCTATATCTAGAAACATATTAAATAAATTTAAAAACCCAATAATTAATGATAAATACGGGCCGAAAGAAGGAGACAGGGTTGTGATAGGCGCCACTTTGCCTGATTTTCCATACTACTCGGAAAAGGACGGCAGGTATTATCATGTAAAAAGATCACTTGTCGCCAGAATTAAAGAAAGAGTAAAAGTTGAAAATGTTTTTCACTTTATCGCAGCCATTGAAGATATTGATGCTCCTGAAAACTTGCAAGGAAAAGAAATAATTTTAAGATTTGAAGATTTTATTATTAGCTAAGAGCATGTTTTTCTTGATTTTTTATTTAAAAATATTGATAAAAGCATATTCTCTGAAGGCTCTATTTTACCTGACGAGCTCAAAGCAACTCTTAATAAGCAAGGTTTTAATGATGACGACTTTAACCCAATGAAAGCTATTATGAATGAAGCTATTTTTATGAGCCCATATACAAGACAAGACGCTGGTTTGTTCTCTAAGAGTGATGAAGTACCTACAGGAAACCCTTTTGTAAAGGCATTTAACACTACAAAAGGTCGAGGCCTTCCAGGTTTTATTTCAAGCTTCTCTATGGATCTTTTATCTGAAGACACTTCATGGGAAATTGACCATAACTCCAGGGCACCTAAATTAGTAAAAATTACAATTGCATTTTCTCCTGTTCACGATATAACTCCTGGAATTGATCATAACGGATTCAATACAGCTCCAATATACAATATAGGTGATATCATGAAAGAGACATCAGGAGATCCGTGGGATTCAAAAGGCTCATTAGGAAGCAGAAGCTTTAAGCGAGGATCAGATAGTGATAGGTAGATACTTTTATACACAAAAAATTAGAGGTGAAAAGTTATCAAATTCAGACTGTGTTGAAATAATACAAAACGCAATGCTGACTGGTCAGCTAGACTTTGATTTGATGACATTAACAGGTAACCAAAGACTCGATATTATAGCAGGCCAAGTGTATGGCAATTCAGAATTTTGGTGGGTAATTGCTGCTGCCAGTGGAATCGGATGGGGAATGCAGCTTCAACCCGGAACTCTTTTAAAGATTCCTAAAAATATTGAAAAGGTATTTTCTTTGTTATGATAACTTTAGCAGACATAAAAAATCAATATAACAATATTGCAAAAACTAGAAGATTGATGCTTGAAGAAGCATCAAAAGAGATAGTAAGATATTATGCTGGAAAACAGGATTCAGAGAGACTAGGTAATATTTACTCGGAAATGTTAAGTCCTGAAAGTGGCACTCCTAGCGTTGAAAACATTTTAAATAGATCGTATCTAAGCATTAGCGAACCTTACACTATTAAAAAGATATTAAGCGAGCTATCACAGCAAGGGGTAAAAGAAGAGGGAATGTCAAGTAAAATTGATATAATATATAACAAAAACATACTTGACGAAGTGTTCAGCGGAATATCAGACTACAATGATACATCTGGGCATCTTGGTGACAATGAGACTGTTCGTGTCAACGATATAAAAGTGCTAATAGGCAATAATTTTATAAGCAATAGTGCTTTTAATAATGCTGACGATTTACAAAGCATGAACCCAGATAGGTTTAGAGATCCTCAAGTTGCTGTTTTTAAAGTTAAAAATAATAATGCTTCTTTTCAAAAAACAAAGGAGTCAGCATTTGCTCCGATTCTAGCAACAATGATTCCTGCAACTGAGCTTTCAAAATGCACACCGCACTTAAGCGTTACAATTATAGATGGAGATACTGATATTGATAACTCTATGTCCATAGGAAAATTTCTTGTAGGAAGAGGAGAATTTAGAAGTGATGGTTTTGCAAGATCAATAGCAAGAAGCACTCTTGAAGTTAAACAAGATGAAGCTTTTAACCAAATTAGAAAACTAAATTATGGAACAGGTAGAACACTTAAGGCGTCTGGCATGGAACTTTTTCAATCTCCTCAAGCAATGGTTAATGGAGATATTAATAAGTTTCAATCTGAATCAGAAAAAGTTACCAATCCTTTTAGACCGCTTATGTCAATAGAGTCATTTAGTATTAATGATAATCTAGTCGGGTATGAGCTTTTATCTACCTCAAAGGCGACACTTTCTTTAAAGCTATACGATAGAACGAGGCTTCCTGAGATTTCAAAGCTTGTCGCTGTTCACTATCTGGCCACAGTTTTTTTAATAATTGAGTGGGGATGGAATCACCCAGATGGCTCTATTGTTAGTAAAAACTCATTTGGTAAATTTATGAATGCTTTAAAAAGAAGAGAATCTTTTAAGGTAAACGATTCAAAGGTAACAATAAATGATGATGGAACAGTATCTATTAGTCTAGATTTAATCTCCTTAGGATCAGGATCAGAAAACTCAAGTGGTCAATCTCAAAAGTTTTTGCCTGTTGCAAAATTTAACGAATATGTAAAAGAACTAGAAAGAAAACTCAAGTCATATCAAGCAGACGGTGTTGATGTTAATAGGTTTGAGTTTCAAGGAATAGAAATAACTGTTTTAGAAAAAAATAAATTTAACTCAAATGATTTAATATTAAGGGAAGCTTTAGAAAACATAGAAGTTGACGGTAAAAAAGTTAGCTTTTTTAAAGAATTTGATGAGATAATTAGAATGCCTAAAAGCGAAAGCCTAATAAATATCCAATCTAGAATTAGATCTTTAATGCTCGCAGTTGATGAAGATGTGTTAAATTATAAACCTGTCCAAACTGAGAGCGAAGATACTTCAGGAATAGATGAAGATAAAAAAAGTGAATCTAGAAAAACAGAAGAAGAAATAAAACAAGAGGAAAAAAGACAAAAAGAAATAGAAGAGGAAAAAATACAATCCTCTACAAGAACTGTTATTTCCAGCTTGGTAAAGTTTATTCAGTATGGTGACGGATTTATAAACCAAGGAGAAGTTGTAAAAGGCTTTGGGTCTCTTCCACCACAAAATACAAACCCAGCTGGCACAGGATTAGAAAGTCTACAGTCAGGATTTGGTACTTCTTTTGTAGATTCATTTCAAGCTTCCCTACCAGGAGACGCTGGAAAGAAAAAACAGCTAGACAGCAACAGGTTTTTAAATGACGTTTCAACAGTTCTATCTAGACTGGTCCTTGTGCAAGACCCAGGGACAGATATTATGGAGTCTTATAAAAAAACATTCTCATATCAACTTAAAAGAACTATTGAAGAAAAGGGTGGTAAAGAAAGTGCTTTGGTTATCGATGAGTTTACAGATTCTCCTGTTAAAAGTTACATAACACTTGGAAGATTATTGACGTATGTATACGCTTTACCTTCAGCTCTTGAGATGATGACACATGATGAAACTCAGATTTTTTTTCATCCTGCTAACAGTCAAGCAGGAGCATTTTACAATATTTCTCTTGGGGATGTGTTTATAAGCACAAAGAGATATCTCGATAGTGTTTCTAGGTTTTTACAAAAAAACGAAGTCTCTACACTAAAAGTCGAAACTCACTTAAATATAATATCTAATATTTTAAAGTCAAATGATTATGAAATAGGGTATGGGATTAGTACGCTTAATACTGATGTCGACAATGGTGGACAAAATCTAACTGAGGAGCAAAAGAAAATAAGAGTTGAAAATTACTTGTTAAATCAAAACGACAAGTTAAAAAGAATATACGGAAGCGAATCAGGAGAAACAGGATCAAATACTCTTAACTTTAGAAACATAAATTTAAAGGTAATTGAAAAAACCCAAGAGTACTTAGATGGATCTGATGTTAAGAGAATTAGAAAAATTCATTTTTATGATCATAACAACGAACCTTTTAAAGATGAAAAAATATTACTGTCAGCTTTAAGCTCCACTAATTTAGAATCAGTTTTATTAGGAGACGTAAATCCAGTATCTTTATTAAATGGTAACGTTGATTTGCTAAAATTTACAAGAAATTTTAATAAAAAAAATAAAAAAAATGACTCTTGGATTAATAAAAACTTAAACGAAGTATCAATTTTAAATGTAACAAGCAAACGTGTTGTAAACAAAATTGAAGAAATTATAAAATCAAATGTTCCAACAATTGAATTTGGAACAGACAGCGGCTTTGTGCAAAGTATTAGTTTAAGCAATACTAATGGAAGCACAGCAGTAGATATAAATCTTAGAAATAACTTAGAGAGATATTATAAACCTCAGGATGAAGACAGATCTAGCCCGGCAAAAAAGCTCTTTGTAAACCCAGGTTCCTTAAGTATAAGCATGCTAGGGTGCCCTATTTTTTCAATAGGTCAAAAATTTTATGTCACAGCAAAAACAAACACTATGCTAGACAACATTTATATTGTGCAAGGAATATCACATTCAGTCTCTGAAGGTAATTTCTTAACTACTCTTTCGCTTCAAAATACTAACGACGCAAGGTACCTGCCAGAAAATATAACAAATAGAATTGTCAATATCGTAAAATCAATAGACGAAAACAGCATATCGCCTTTATAAAATTAAATTGTAAATATTAAACATTGTTTATAGATTTAAATAAAAAATAAAAAAGGTGAATAAATGTATTGTTTGTCAAAAGAAATAACTGGTCTCAATAAAGACTTAATTTTTAACAAAGAAAAAAAGCTTATAAATAGATGTAAAAATAATTCTGATGTTTTTATTGGAGAAACAACAGACCCTAATTCAATATCCTATTTTTCAAAAAATGCAGGAGTAGACTTAGAGCTAGAAATTCCTATAAAGTATAAAAATATGTGGTCTTTTATTAAAAAGAATCCTGACTGGTCTTCTGTTTTAGGATTTGAAAAATTTGCAACTATTGCAAAAAAACTAATTAATAAAACAGAGTGCTTTATTAACAACAAAGATAATGACTACTATTCTATAACAGTTAGACAGCATTATGAATTGCTTGATAAGATTGAACCTGCAAGGGTTAACAAAGAAAATCTTTTAAAGTTTATAAACACGTCTGATCAATATAAAGGAAAGCAAATTATTAAAACTATTGACAAAGAAACAATGTGTTTTAAACCTATAAAATACTCACTCTTTAATACCTCAACAGGAAGAATGACAGTATCTAGTGGTTTAAACTTACTAACCTTGAGAAAAGAAAATAGAAATATTATTGGTTCTTCTTTTGAAAATGGAAAAATACTAGAGATTGACATTAAAAATCTAGAGCCTAGAATTCTAATGGGTCTCTTTAATAAAGAGGTTCCAGACGATATTTACACCTGGATACAAGAAACGGTTTTCAATACGGGATACAAATCAGAAAATGATGGTGGCCAAAGAGACTTTATTAAAGAGCTTACTTTTAAAATACTTTATGGAGCCAGTATGAGTACAATAAAAAACGATCTCAAGGACGTAGATTGGCTTTATGACATCGAAGATATCGTAGGAAGAATCAAATCAAACATGGGTTACCATGAGCTTGCAATTAAAATAAAGTCAGAAATTCAAGAAGGTTACTTTAGAAATCACTATGGTAGAAAACTTAAAAACTCCTCTTCGAATATCAATCATTATCTTCAGTCAACAGGTGTTGACGTTTCTATGATGTGTTTTAGCAAAATAAACAGCGTTTTAAAAAGTGCAAATATGAATTTCAAAATAATTGGATTTATTCACGATGCAATGATAATCGACGCTGATAAAAGCTCTGCAGACAAGATAACTAATAATCTTAACAAAAAAAATATTGGAATACCAGGTTTTAATAATAAGTTTCCTATAATTATTACAGAGGTAAAATGAAAAAATCTAATAGACATGTTTCACATCTTGGCGGGATGGGATCTGGTGATGGCTTGTCTACAAGCTTAAATCAGGATATGAGCCCACCAAAAATTAGTGGTGGCGGGTTTGAAGGAACTGCTGACGCAAACTTTAGTAAAAAAATCGGCCAGCTTCGAGTTCACATCGATGATGATGACAGTCTTATGTTTCCAGAAAACGAAGAAATAGAAACTATTAGAAAAAAAGATACAATTAGAAGCAAGATACCTTTTGATGGGAGATATAAAATGAGAGAATCTAAAAACTCTAAAAAAACATTAATAGACCTTTTTGACGATAAGTACTTTGAAGAAGATGAAACTGCAACTCATTTTAAAGAATGGGACCCAGAAAGAAACAATCAAGATGACTTAGGAAAGGATTATGATGAGTTTAAAGAGTGGAAAAAAGACAAAACTATAGAAAAAGACTACAACTATAACAAGTCTTTTTCTCCTGCTACACAAAAGGCACAACAGCTTTCAATTAAAAAGCTTAACGAAGCTGTTAAAAAACAAACTTTTCAAATGATAAAAAAAGATATTGAATCAAACGGCTTTAGACTGGTGTTAAAAGAAAACGCAATGTGCAAAGAATGCGGAATGATGTATGAAGGTTGTAAATGCAATGAATCAGCAAAAATAGTTGAAAAAGACGCTTTATGCGAAAAATGTGGAATTATGAATGAAGAATGCATTTGTGAATACATCGATGAAGCAAATTTCTTAGGAAGCGGAAATGTTGCAGGATATCAGACAAAACTTTCAACACCAAAAAACATGAAAAAGCATAAACAAAAAATGCTTCCAACAGGTTACAAATACAGATAATCATCTATAATTTCTTACACACACATTATTTCAAAAAAATTTATTCAATGTGTAAACCGTATTAAATAATGTTATTATTAAAGATGTGGTTAACATATAAATAAATTTAAAACTCAAACAAAAACATTAATCACAATAATTCAAAACAAGGAGAAACAACATGGCATTTGACATCAATGCAATTCGTAACAAACTAGCAAAACTTCAAGGAAAACAAACAGGCACATCTTATTGGCGGCCACAAGAAGGAGCAGATTCAACTGTTCGCTTATTATCATTTAAAACTGATGACGGGCTTCCATTTAAAGAGTTTCATTTCTACTATAATATTGGTAAAAATCGAGGTATCTTGGCGCCTTACCAGTTTGGAAAACCAGATCCTATTCAAGAACTTATTACAAAACTTCGTGCTGACGGCAGTGATGAAAGTAAAGAACTTTGCAAAAAGCTTTATCCAAAAATGCGAGTTTATGCACCTGTAGTTGTTCGAGGCGAAGAAGAAAAAGGTGTCCAGATATGGGGCTTTGGTAAAACTGTATATTCAGAGCTTTATACAATGCTTGCTGATGAAGATGTAGGTGATATTACAGATCCATATACAGGTCGTGACATTACAGTCTCTTCAATTAAGACAGCAGGTCGCCAATGGGCTACAACATCAGTACGACCTAAAATGAAGCAAAGTCAATTATCTTCAGACGAAAAACAAATGAAAGAATGGATTGATTCTGTTCCAGAAACTGATACTCTTTTTTAACTGCAGTCTTATGATGAAATTACAAAAATTGTAAACGATTGGTTAAACGGAGATGATACTTCTTCTGACGGTACTTCAAGAAACTTTAGTAGTTCTAGTGACTCAACAGAAACTAGTAGCTCTAGTGAAGGTTCAACCTATAAGTCTCTTGATGATGCATTTTCAAGTCTTACATAAAATAATCTAAGTTTACTTATAAAGTATTCACCTAGCCAGGGTGTCAAAGCCCTGGCTTTTTTTGTAAATAAAATTAGATTTTATTATAATCAAATAAAAGGAGAAATTATGCCTAAAAAATCTAAAAATGAAGATTCACCGCCCCCTACACAAGGCGATAATTTTACAAAAGATCTTATCAAAGCGCTTAACAAAGAACATGGATCACAAGTAGCATTTAACTTATCAAATGGAGACTCACCAACTCATGTCAAGCGCTGGATATCAACAGGTTCTTTAATGCTAGACTACATCTGTTCAAACAGAAAAAATGGAGGTCTACCAGAAGGAAGAATTGTTGAGATATTTGGACCACCAAGTATTGGAAAATCTCATATTGCAACTCAGCTTGCAAGAAGCACACAATCGTCAGGTGGAATTGTAGTTTATATTGACACTGAAAACGGAACAAGCGTTGAGAATTTGCGAAACTTAGGTGTGGACGTTTCTCAACGATTTGTCTATGTTGATACTCATTGTACAGAAGAAGTGCTCTCTATCGCTGAATCTACTATCTTAAAGGCTAAATCTATTGACAAGGATATACCTGTAACAATTATATGGGATTCTGTTGCTGCATCTTCTCCAAAAGCTGAGCTTGTAGGTGACTATGATCAAAATAGCATTGGTTTGCAAGCAAGAGCTATTTCAAAGGGAATGAGAAAAATCACAGGAATCATTGGAGATCAAAGAGTTTTATTTGTCTGTCTAAATCAGATTAGAACTAATATCGGTGTAATGTATGGAGACCCAACAACAACACCAGGCGGAAAAGCAATACCTTTTCATAGTTCCATCAGAATTAAACTAGGTGCAGGACAACAAATCAAAGACGGCGAAGATGTCATTGGTATCAATGTATCAGCAAAAACTATTAAAAACAAAGTTGCATTTCCTTTTAGATCTTGTGCTTTTGAAATTCATTTTGGAAGAGGTATCTATGAGCACGAGCAAATGTTTGATCTACTAAGAAAAACAAGCCCTTATCAAGTAGGTGATTTAGAAATTGCAATCGATGGAACAGGCTCATGGAAAACTTTTTCTGTAACTGATACTAAAAAAGGAAAGCTTATCGAAGAGAAGAAGTTTAGAAAAACTGAGTTCAAAGAGCTAATTGATAGTCCTCAATATGGAGACTACATTATGGATGCTCTCGACGCATGTATGGTTAAAAAGTTTAACGATGATCCAGACATCGACCCAGAGTCATATGTTGAAATAGAGGCTATCAAAAATGAACTCGAAGAATAAGGTTCTAATAATAGATGCAATGAACCTATTTACAAGACACTATGTTGCACATCCTGCTATGAATGCCAATGGCGATCAGACAGGAGGTGTTATAGGCTTTCTCTATGAGCTTTGCAGGCACATAGAGGAGGTCTCTCCTAGTAAAACCATTGTAGTGTGGGAGTCTGGTGGATCACAAAAAAGAAGAAATATCCTCAAAGAGTACAAGCAAGGCAGAAGACCTGCAAAGCTAAATAGATACTACGACGAAATACCTGATACGATAGTAAATAGAAATTTTCAAATATCACTTTTAATAGAGACTATTGAAAAAACCGGATGTGACCAGATTTATGTACCTGACTGCGAAGCAGACGATATCATAGCTTATCTTTCAAATTACTATTTCAAAGATACAAAAAAAGTGATAGTATCAGCTGATAAAGATTTTTATCAGTTACTGTCAAACAATACAGTTATATACTCTCCGACCTGGAAAAGGTATGTTAATAAAAATACTGTTCTTGACAAGTTTGGAATTCACCCAAACAACTTTTGTTTGGCAAAGGCAATTGTAGGAGACAAAAGTGATAACATTGAAGGTGTAAAAGGGGTGGGTTTTAAGTTTTTATCAAAATATTTTCCTGAGTTTAAAGAAGAAAAAGATCTTTATCTATCAGATGTAATCAAAGAATGCAATGAAAAAATCAATAATGACACAAAAATTAAAAAATATGGCAAAATCATATTAAAAAAAGATATAATTAAACGAAATATAAAATTGATGATTTTAGACACTGGTTGCTTAACAAATGAGCAGATCAAAAAAGTAAAGTTTTCAATTGAACACAAAGAAAAAACAAAAGACAAACTAGGAACAATAAGACTGTTGTTAAAAAATGGAATTAATAATTTTAATGTCGACAGATTGTTTCTTGCAACAAGAATCATGGGAGATAACAAATGAATCAAAGTGCTCACTTTAAAAAATACGGAAAATCATATCAAGAAAAAATCTTTCAAGCTTTTATAACTGATAAAAACTGGGCAGCACAAATGTGCGAAGTAATGACACCAGAATATTTCGAGTTAAAATATCTAAAGTTTTTAACAGAAAACTATTTTAACTTTTATATCCAATACAAAAGCTTTCCTTCAATGCCAGCTTTGCTAAATATTGTAAAAGAAGAACTTAGAAACGACAAGGATTTAGTATTAAGAGATCAAATTGTAGACTTTCTTCATAGAATTAGAGCAAATCCGGACATCGGAGATTTAAAATATGTAAAAGAAAACTCTCTTGATTTTTGCAGAAAGCAAGCAATGAAAGAAGCCTTAGAAAAAGCAGTTGAACTTATAGCAACTGACAAAGTTGAAGCTGTTATTGGTGTCATGAAGCAAGCCTTAAGCGCAGGACTTCCTTCTACCATTGGTCACGACTTCTTTGAAGACATGGAAAATAGATTTGTTCACATCAATAGAAACCCAGTTCCCACAGGTCTTCACTTTCTTGATAAAGACGGAATTTTAAATGGAGGACTTGGAAGAGGTGAAATTGGTGTTATAACTGCACCAACGGGTGTAGGAAAAAGTCACTTTCTTGTTTCTTTAGGTGCAGAGGCAATTAAGAGAGGTAGAAATGTAGTTCATTATACATTTGAATTAACTGAAAATGTTGTAGGAATTAGATACGACAGTCACCTATGTAATATACCCAGCGACGAAATTATTAAACGAAAGGACGAAGTTATAAAAGCATACAAGGACAATGATGAAGAATACGGAAGACTTATCATTAAAGAGTTCCCGACTGGAAGTGCTTCAGTTATTACGCTTAGAAATCACATTGAAAAACTTATGCTAAAATCTTTTGCACCTAATCTAATTATTATTGACTACGCTGATATCATGAGAAGCACCAGAAAGTTTGACTCATTACGTCATGAATTAAAGCTCATTTATGAAGAGCTTAGAAACATGTCAATGGAAATGAACATTCCAATCTGGACAGCCTCGCAGTCAAACAAAGAGGGTTCAACATCAAACGTTGTGGGCTTGGAAAACATGTCAGAGGCATACGGAAAAGCCATGGTTGCCGATGTTGTTGTTACGCTTTCTAGAAAACCAGAAGAAAAGGCAAAAGGTGTTGCTAGACTTTTTGTTGCAAAAAACCGTGCAGGTAAAGACGGTATTTTGTTCCCACTTCATATTGATACGTCTCAATCTAGGTTTTCCATTATGCCAGACTCGGAAATAACAACACTTGATGAGGCAATGGCAATGGGTAATGTTAGCTTAAAAGAAAAATTAAAAGAGAAATGGAAAGAAGTAAACGGAGATAATAATGACTAAATACACAAACAGCGAAGTATATAACGCATCGCTAAAATACTTTGGTGGCGATGAGCTAGCAGCAAGCGTATTTACAAACAAATATGCCTTGCAAGACGAAGAAGGTGGTTATCTTGAATCAACACCAGACGATATGCATAGACGATTAGCGGGTCAGTTCGCAAGAATTGAAAGAAAATATCCTAATAACATGGTCTTGGAAGAGATCTATCAGTTATTTAAAGATTTTAAATACGTAGTCCCGCAAGGGTCACCAATGAGCGGAATAGGAAATGAAGCAAAAATTCAATCTTTATCGAACTGCTTTGTCATTGAATCCCCTGCCGATTCTTACGGGGGCATTCTTAAGACAGATCAAGAGCAAGTGCAAATCATGAAAAGACGCGGCGGTGTTGGTTTTGACGTATCAACAATTAGACCAAAAGGTATGTACACATCCAATGCTGCAAAAACAACTGACGGCATTGAAGTTTTCTTAGATCGATTTTCTAATTCATGTCGTGAAGTTGCTCAAGGTGGACGAAGAGGGGCACTAATGCTTTCAATCTCAGTTCACCATCCCCAAGTAATGGAGTTTATTAAAATTAAACGTGACTTGACGAGGGTAACAGGAGCAAACATCTCTGTTCGTGTAACGGATGAATTTATGAAGGCAGTTAAATCAGGAAGTGAATATATTCAACGCTGGCCTGTAGACTCAGAGTCGCCTGAAGTACATGATCATGTTGATGCTAGAGAAGTTTGGGATGCATTAATTGAAGGAGCACACGCTTCTGCTGAGCCGGGTGTTTTATTTTGGGACACAGCAACGCGTATGACTCCGTCTGACGCTTATACAGATTGCGGCTTTGGATCTGTTTCAACTAATCCGTGCGGTGAGATAATCTTGTCACCTTATGACTCATGTCGATTAATGCTGGTAAACCTTGCTTCTTTTGTAAAGAACCCATGGAAAAAAGACGCCGAGTTTGATTATGGTCATTTTAGAGAAGTTACAAAGAAAGCTCAACGACTAATGGATGATATGATTGACCTCGAAATTGAGCAAATTGATAAAATTCTTGCCAAGATTGAGTCTGATCCTGAAAACGAATTTGTAAAAGAACCAGAAAGAAACTTGTGGCAAACAATTAAAAAAGTTGCTATTGAAGGAAGAAGAACTGGATTGGGTGTAACTGGTCTCGGTGATGCGCTTGCAATGCTAGGAGAAACTTATGGTTCTAGCGAAAGCATTAAAACAACAGAAGAAATTTACAAGTGGCTATCACTAGCTTCCTATGAAGAGTCTATTCAGCTAGCAAAAGAAAGAGGAAGCTTTCCTATCTGGAATTTAGAAAAAGAATCGGGCCATCCTTTTCTTGATAGAGTAATATCAGAGCTTACACCTGAAGTTCAAGCTGACTATAAAAAATATGGTCGACGAAATATCGCCAATACAACAACTGCTCCTGCTGGATCAGTTTCTTGTTTGACTCAGACAACGAGTGGTATTGAACCTGCATTCATGCTATACTACAAACGACGCAAAAAAGTTCAAGCTGATGAAGAAGTGATGTTTGTGGACGATTTAGGCGACGAATGGACAGAGTTCAATGTGTATCATCATGGGTTTAAGCAATGGTTAGATAGCGATCATGGAACAACCGCGTCTGAAGATAACTTAAATCACGCAGTTGCGTTTAGCCCGTATCATGGTGCTACTGCTAATGAGATCGACTGGCGTGCGAAAGTGAAACTGCAAGCTGCTGCACAAAAATGGATATGTCACGCAATATCTAATACCACAAATCTTCCTGCTGACATCGATGTAGAAACTGTAAAAGATATCTATATGATGGGCTGGGAGCTTGGTTGCAAAGGTGTGACAGTGTATCGTGATGGTTCTCGTTCTGGAGTTCTTGTTTCAACAGATGAAAAGAATCCTGAAGAATCAGGAATTATAGAAAGAGATGCACCAAAAAGACCAGAAGAGTTAGATTGTGATATTTATCACACGTCAGTTAAAGGTCAAAAATGGGTTGTTCTTGTAGGTCTTCTCAATGGCAAACCATACGAGGTCATTGGAGGTTCTGCAGATCAGATAGAGATACCTTCTAAATTCCGCAATGGTAAACTATATAAACGAGTCTTTAAAACAAAGAACAGCAAATATGACCTTTCTATTGGTGAGGGTGACAATAAGCTTGTTGTAAAAGACGTGGTATCTGTTTTTGACAATCCTAATCATGCAGGTTACACAAGAGTTATTTCTACTTCACTGCGACATGGTGTGCCCGTTCAGTATCTTGTAGAACAAATGCAAAAAGATAAAGAGATGGACATGTTCAGTTTCAGCAAGGTTATTTCAAGATGTTTAAAGTCTTATATCGAAGATGGAACAACATCAACAGTAAAAATATGTCCTGATTGTAATGCAGAGGACTCAGTTGTATACCAAGAGGGCTGTGCAACATGTAAAAATTGTGGATCAAGTAAGTGTGGATAAGGAGAAAAAATGATTTGGAAAACTAATATTGATAATAAAATTGAAAAAGTGGATTTGCGTAAAAATCCTGTAATTATAACTGTAAATAAATTTGATGAAGAGTCAGCAAAAAAGTTTAGAGGAGACATGAATGCTGCAATAAACTCAGGTCAAGATGTAATTCCCATTATAATTGATAGCTACGGAGGTCAAGTCTATTCTTTAATGTCAATGGTCTCTATGATCAAGGCATGTCCTGTACCGGTTGCAACAATTATTCAAGGAAAAGCAATGAGTTGCGGAATTGCTCTTGCGACCTTTGGAGACGAAGGTATGAGATACATGGATCCAGACGCCACTGCGATGATTCATGAAGTATCGTCAGGATCGTGGGGTAAAAACGAAGAAATTCAGGCAGACGCAAAAGAGACAGAAAGATTAAATGAAAAGCTTCTTACAATGATGTCTAGAAATTGTGGTCATGCTGATGATTACTTCTCTAAAATTATTCATGAAAAAGGTCATGCAGACTGGTTTTTAGATGCCAAAGAAACATTAAAACATCAGATTGTAAACCACTTGAAGATCCCAGTTTTAAATATCGATGTTAAGGTGTCTATTGGCCTAGAATAATATTCTACTTAACATTATTCATAAAAGCTCGCAAATTGCGGGCTTTTTTTATATTTATAATTAACTAAAAAAAAGGAGACACATATGAGTGAAATGCACAAATTTGTAGGAAGTGTTAAAGCCATTGAAACCTGGTTCCATGCTGCTCATCACTTAACAAAAGGAATGTCTTTTATGGCAGATCATGATATTCTATATGATAAAATATACAACTTTTTTAACGAATACTTTGATCAAATAGTTGAAAAAATTATGGCAATAACAGGAGATGAAACAATAGCATGCCCTGTAACAATATCACAAAGTGTTGGGCAAGTTTTATCCCAGATACCGACACCCGCCAACAAGGATTCACAAGAGATTGCAGAGATATCTTTTAATATTATTGTTAATCATTTAAAAGAAATTGAATATGCTTATGAAGAGTTTGAAAAATATGAAATAATGACAAAAGGGATGGATGATCTGCTAGCTTCAAACTACAATGAACTAGAAACATTTGTTTATTTCTTACAAAGAAAGCTAAAATAGGAGAAAACAATGTCAAAAGCTATAGAGTACAATAAAAAAACTGCAGCTGAACTAGGGTGGGAACCAGAATGGTTTGGTGTATCAGGTTTTAATAGTGATCTAATAAATGCTATTAAAAAATTTCAAAAAGAAAATGGTCTAAATGACGATGGTATGCTGGGCCCAGGTACATTTAGAAGAGTTGTAACCGATAGAGAATCAAAAATATCAGATTATCAACCTCCACACGGAAAAAACTCTGATCACATTGTTTGCAACGGAGAGTTCGTTAGTATTGAATGGCCAAAGGTAATTCTTTGGGACGAGGGTCTTAAGTGTGAAAAAGGTTGGAGACCGCATAGCGGAAAGCGTGATGTAAAGACATTTGTTAATCATTGGGATGTTTGTCTAAATTCAAAAACGTGTGCAAGAGTTTTAAATCAAAGAGGTCTCGCAGTTCATTTTATGATCGACAATGACGGAACTATTTATCAAGGTTGTGATGCAAATCATATTGCCTATCATGCTGGAAGCAAAACGTGGAATGCATCGTCAATTGGTGTTGAAATATCAAATGCTCATAGCTTAAAATACCAAGACTGGTATAAGAAAAACGGATTTGGAGAAAGACCTGTTATTGAAAATGCAACCGTGCATGGATCTAAGCAAAAACCTTTTACTGGTTTTTACGACGTTCAAATCCAAGCTTTAAAGGCACTTTGGAAAGCATGTGGTAATTACTATGGTATTCCATTTGAAACGCCTCTAGACACATCTGGAGCAATGCTAGAAACAGTTTCAAAGGAGTGTGAGCAGGATAAGTTTAGAGGGTTTATTAATCACTTTCATCTAACAAGAAGAAAGATTGACTGTGCTGGATTAGATATTAAAGAGTTATTAGAGGATATTTAAAATGCCAGAAATACTTAGTGAAAGTATTAAAAAGGCAATTAAAAAAGAGTATGTAAAAAGTAAAGTAAAATCTTTAATTGCTGAAAGTGTAATGCTTTTAATTGAAACAAAATTAAAAATAATCAGACAAAAGTTTCAAGAACTTCTTAACAACAATAAAATAACAGAAGATGAATATCGAAGTGTTTTTAAGTTTGACAAAAGCGGTGTGTTTAGAGGCCTGAAAGGTCCTTTTAAGCACCCTGTCTTTACTGAAATGGTTTATAAGACATTCATTAACGAAGAAAATCATACTTTTTCTGAAATTATTGACTCATTTCCAATGTTTCAACAAAAAATTATTGATGTGCATAGTAAAAAGATGCTAAAAAATCCAAGAATTCCAGGCACATCAGACGGCTTTTTCCCTATTGTCGATCTAATTGAAAGTGAAGATTTAACATTTTCAAAATATCTTGAATATCTTGATTTAATAAATAGAACTGACGCAAGATCTGTTGTTTTACAAGAGGTTCTTGACAAAGGGTTTAGAGGGGACGTTAAGAACTTTGAAGTTATTTATGATAAAGATGATTGGATTGTAGTTTATCCAAAAACATACCTTGGCTCAATAGCCACAGCTAGAATGGGACCAGATAAAAACTACTATACACCACCTGATACAATTGGAGAGATGAGTTGGTGCACATCTATAGATAGTCCTGGAAACATGTTTTTAAACTACCATAGAAAACTTAACATGCACATGTACTACTTTACCAAAAAAAGCGGGTTTAACAATCAAGATGCTAATAGAAAAGTCTGCATTAGTGTTAAAAAGGTTAACAATAATACAAGCTTGGCACTTGGCTCTGCATCCGTCAATGGTAAAAACAAGCCATTTAAAACTGATGAGGATTGTCTTGCTGCCGTAGGAAAAGAAATGATTAATTTGGTGATCAATGATGCACGTAAACCAAATAGGTTGGAAATATCCATAAGGGACTATTATGAATCAGTTTCAGCAAGGCAATATTCAGATCTAAGAAAAGCAGCGGGATCAGATGAAGTATATATTGAGCATTTTTCACAAGAAATACCTAGCTTTTTAAAATATAATAAAAACCCAGAAATAAAGAAGTTAATACTTGAAGACAATAATAAACATATTGTCATGTCTACATCTCTTACTATTCAAAACGGCTTTTTTAAACCTACGAGACAAGAGGCAAACGGTTTAATTGTAAAAACTCTTTTAAATGAAAGTCTAGAAGATTTAAGAGTCAAGTCTGTAGTCATTCTAAGAATTTTGCAAAAATGCGGAGATCTAATTGAAAACAAGGTTATAAGTGCCATACTTGAAAGCAGTGTTAATAGACTGCACGTGTCATCATCAATATTTAAATATTGTAAAGAAATAGATAGCGAAATAATATCAAAACATCTTCTAGAAGCTTCCGCTAAAGATAGAGATCACCTGATTAACAAGCTCTTAGATAATAACTTTGCTTCTAATGAACATATTTTGCAAGTTTTAAAAATAGTAACAGGATATTCTAGAGCAAGCCTTCTTAAAAGAAGAGGTGATCTTTCAAATGAAGTTTTAAAAATAATATGCTCTGAGCCTAGAAAACTTCCCTTTGGAGGATACTATGACCTTATTAATCACAAAGGTATGACAAAAGAGCTCTTATACATTTTCTGGAAGTCTTGGTACTATCGTCTTGATGCATTTGCTGGGAGAGGTCAAAAAATACCTGTAAGTGAGCTAGATAGTGTTTCATCAAACAAATTTATTGGTGCTATTTTGACATCAAAAAATGTAACAAGCAATATTATCGATGAGGTTCTTAAAGATAAAATAATATCATCTGACAGTGTTTACGAGTTTATTTCGCAAAACAAGTTTGTTGATCCCAAATATTTTAAAGAAGCACTTAGGTCAGTTTCTCACGTTGATAAAGCACAAAGAGTAAAAATGAACATTGCAGAAAATCCTTCTGCAAGTCAGGATCTATTACGCGATTTGTTAAATGAAATAAGCCTTTCATTTGAAAACTTTGATATTTTTCTTCGACTTGCAAGAAACAGAAACTCACCAAAAGATGTTTTAAAAACGCTTTTAAAACTTGACAATCCAAGCATAAAATTTACCATTGCTTCTAACCCTAGCGCGCCGCAAGAGTTTTTGATCGAAATAATTAAAGGAGAAGGAACAATAGGATCTTCACGTCAAAATGTTCTCTACGCTCTTTCAAATCCGTCTTCACCTATTGAGTATTTACTTCATTACATAGGGAACGACGGTATTTACTATGAAAAAGCTGTTCAAAATATTTTAAAAAGAACAGGATTAACAGTTAAAGATAGACATGATTCTTTTCACGAGTTATGTGACAAACTTGGTTACGACTATGAAAAAATACTGAATCTTTAATATAATCATAAAAAGGGAGTTAAAATGAAAATTAATTTATATGATGACGGAATAGGATTTATAGAATACGACCAACACATGGGAGACGATGTAACGATTGTTAATGCAGCCAGAGTTTCTTTTGGTAAGAAAAAAGATACCTTAGATGAAAGAGATCAAAAGCTGATTAAATATCTTATTAAACATAAACATACATCAACCCTTGAACACAACGTTGTTACATTTAGAATTAAAGTCCCACTTTTTGTCGCAAGACAACACCATAGACATAGAACGTGGTCGTATAACGAAATAAGTCGAAGATACACAGATATTGACATTCAGTTCTTTTCTCCCAAAGAATTTAGAACCCAGCACAAGTCCAACAGACAAGCTTCAAATTCAGATGATTTAATAGATCCTCAGATGTCTCATTTTGGAGGAACTGCATCAAGAATAGTTGAAAACCATCATGCTGCGTCGCTGCAATTGTATCGAAACCTTGTAAGTGCTGGAGTTTGTCGAGAGCAAGCAAGAGGTGTTCTTCCTCAAAACATGTATACTGAATACATGGCAACAGTTAACTTAAACAATTTAATTAAGTTTATTAATCTAAGAACTCATGAAGGAGCTCAAAAAGAAATAGTAGATCTTGCTCATGGGATGATAGATATTTGTAAGAAATTTTGGCCAAACATATTTGAAATACTTGAAAGGTGAATATGAAAAAAATAAGATATGAAATAAGAAAAATAATTAAAAAGACCCTTCTTAAAGAGGCACGATTGTTGCTAGAATCTAAAAAGAAGCTTTTTAAAAAGCTTGTAGATCAAGGAAAGCTAAGCCTAGAAGACTTTGACTCCATGATTAATCCAAGAAACGGTGGTTTTTCACATCCATTTAACGACGATATTTTTAGATCTATGCTTTTTAATACACTTGAAAAAAGTGAAAATCATTCGTTTCAAGATATTGTAGCTTTTTATCCAATGATAAAGCAAAAAATAGCTGACCCATTTAGATCCGGAGCAGAATTAAATGTATCTGTTCCCGGGACAGCAAATGAATCAATAAATCTTGGAGAGCTAATTAAAAATAAGCTAGCTACATACGAAGACTTTAAATCCTACGTAGATATTATCTCCTCTACATCTAATAGAACTGAAGTGCTACAAAAAGTCTTAGATGAAGGATTTGCTGGAGACACTCTTCATTTTGAAGTAATTCACGAAGATGACAACTGGATTGTTTGTTACCCAGATTCATATCAAGGTTCTATAGCACTTGCTAAAATGGGTCCTGACAAAGTTTTTTATGCTAGTAACGAGGCAAAAATTGGTAAAATGAGCTGGTGTACAAGTGTAGACGGAAATGGAAACATGTTTTTAAACTATCATAGAAGACTTAATATGCACATGTACTATTGTACAAGAAAAAATGGGTTTAATCCTAGGCATGGTTCGAGAAAGCTGTGCCTAAGCTTTGTAAAGTCAGGCAACCATATAGCTCTGTCTGATGATAATTATGCAACTGTTGATGGAGACAATAAGTCTCTAAAAGAGCCAGACTGTATCAAGCTTCTAGGCACAGCTCTATTTGAAAAGATTGAAAAAGATGTTGGCAATCCAGACAGACCTGAAATAGACATTGTTTCGTATTTTAGCTCTATAAACTTACATCAGTATAGAAACATGAGGGCAGCAGCAAATAACTCAGAAAACGATTTGGAAATGTTTGCAAGTGACATTGAATCCTATCTTGAATACAATAAAAGCGAAGAAGTTAGAAGAGAGATAGCATCTGATCCGAGTGAAATAGTTCAAAAAGCGTTTGTTATGTCTACATATGCAAGTGCAGATGAAGTTGAAAGTGTTTTAATGTCAACTAATTCTGAAGAGGTTAAAATTAGCGCAATATATAGAGAGTCAAATTTAAAACATAGAATCGGAACAAATTCCGCTGAAGGTATTTCCCTCAAAACCAAAATCAGGCTTGCAAAAGAAAACAATCCAAAAGTACTAAGAAGTCTTGCTATCCTGAAAGGAGAACCTGAAGAGCTATATTATGAGATCTATGAAGTATCAAAGCCTGACAATTTACATATTATGGAAATCCTGTGCACAAATAAATCATGTCCAATCTCAATACTGCGTGAACTTTCTTATGCTAAAAAAGCTACAATACTAAGTAACATTGCAAGCAACCCGAAATCAACAAAAGAAATAATTTTAAATGTAATAAAAACTCTCACTGATAATTTTACTACTTTGCCTGACAGTGAATTTGTTCTTCGGAGTCTTTTTTCTAATCTTCACACTCCTGAAGAGTTTATAAACTATCACATTAAAAATGGATCTCCTGATCTCAAATACACTATTAGCTATAGTGCTCGTAAATTGCCAAGAGAGACAATTATAACCTTGCTCAGAGACACAGATGAAAATGTTAGATACGGAGCTGTAAATAGAAAGGATTTAGACACTGATGTTGTTGAAATGTTTTTAAATGATCCAGACAGCTTTATAAGATCAGGTCTAGCAGGACAGCCTAGCCTAAGTCAGTCAGCAATTCTAAAGCTTTCTCGAGATAGAATAAAGACTGTAAGATGTGCCATTGCTCAGAATCCAATAATAGGACCTGATATACAGATGGTTTTGGCAAAAGACAAAACAAATTCAGTAAAGGCATGTCTTGCAAACAACACCTCAATAACTCTTGAGGCGGCAAAAGAAATAGCAAAGTCCCAAGATAAAAATATATTATCCAAAATTGCCATGAATGATAAACTGCCTGAAGAAGTAGCTGACGATCTTCTTTTATCACATCCTGGAATGGCAGAAATATTTAAAATGAACTTAATTATTAATCATACACCTAGTTCAAAAGCAATTGATTTATTTTATGAAAGTATCAAAAACAACTCAGCTTTGTTAAATAAATTTGTTGGCTTGATTTCTAGCTGTAGAAAAACACCTGAAAATGTTTTGCTCGACATTCTTGGTTCCGAAAACCTAAGTGAAGAAGTCAGGTCTCGTGTTGCTTTAAATGTGGATGCGTTGACTCCTGCTATATATGAGATTTTATTTTCCGACCCAGTAGAACAAGTTAGACTGTTTATTGCAAAGTGGACAGACGGTCGACCTAGAAGCGTAATTGAGTATTTGAGAGATAATGACCCTAGTGCTATTGTAAGAGAAGAGGCAAGAAGATCTCTTGGAGAAAAATCTCTTGAAGATTCAGACAGAGACCTCGAGGATCCACCAGTATGAAAAAAATAAGACATGAAATAAGAAAGACTATTAAAGAAATTTTAAATCCTTATGAAAAGCATAAAGATCAAAAGTACGAAAAGTCAAATAAGAAAAATACACATTTGGATAAGCCCACGTCCCACAGTTATATGAGCGGAGAAAACAAAGATTGGCTTGGAAAAGGACCTGTTAATAAAGTCATATATGACTATTTAAAATCAATGGGAATGATAGAATGAAAAGAAAGACTATTTCAAAATCGCAACAAATAAGAGACATACTTATAAGTGTCCCAGAGAGACTTGAAGGTCCTTTTAAGCGTGAAATTCTAAAAATCCCTAAGAGCATTTTAATAAGTGAAGTAGGCTCACTTCCAATTAGAGGTGTCATAAATCTTGAAGAAAGAGTACCAAGTCTTCTTAGAATAGGCGAGCTTCATTCAACAGGCGGGGTTGAAATAGGAAAAGGGGAGCTTTTGGCAGCTTTGGCTTTTGCAGGCGGGTTTCTAAATGTAGAACCTAATGGTCCGTATGATGTCCAGATTCAAGGTGTTCCATGGCATGTAAAGTCTTATAACCCAAATCATGGTCTACGATTTAGTAATAAAGATGAACATTCAGTTCGAAACACAGGTATATTTCAACAACTTCCTGAAAGACTTCAATATATAGCTCTCGAAATAAACAATACAGATCTTGTATTAAACATGCAAAAGTGGTACAAGCAATTTGAGCTTTATGACGAAGACGAAAATTTAATTAAAAGCGACTACCACCTTTTTGATGTCTGGTCTCGACAGTGTGTAAGAGCTGCTCTGGGTGAGGCAGTTGGCGTTATATGGTATTATAATAATCATTTTGTAGTTTCACATGCAAGAGATTTAATATTTTTTGGCACAACACAGGATGGCCGTATAGTTCTTAAGTGCAACAAGCTTTTTACAAAAGATATGAGGCTAGCAGAACCCTATACATTTGACGACATGAAAGAAAGAGTGCTAGGTTGAACTAAATATTATTTTTGATAACAACTCAATATTTCAAGAATACTTATATGTAAAAGGTGACTTAAGATGATTGATAAAATTTTTACAACTAATGACATAGGTCTTGCTGCCTATCTCTTAATGAGAGGCGCACAGGTAAAAAGTGTTCAAAACTCTAGACCTTTTGTTTTTGTCTTCTTTGACGAAGATGAAGTTTGCAATAAATACTCAATTGAATATTTAAATAGCGAATCTTCAAGATTCGATGATTCGATGAAAAAAATAAAATTAATTTTGAAAAATTCAAAACACTAGAATATCTATTCTTGTTACAGTTCTCCAGTTAAGTTATGTTAAGTTAAGTTATGTTAAGTTAAGTTAAGTTAAGTTAAGTTCGTAGTTAAAGTTTAAATAAAAAATATATAGCGTATTTAACAAACGGAGGATAATATGGCTATTAGAACACAAATTAGATTGCCTCAAATCACAGGGTCTATAGGAACTGGAAAGGATATTGATGATGCAATTAACAGTGGGGCTGCAATAGCAGCAGGTGATATCTCAGCGGGAAATCTTTCTGATACTTTGTCTTATATGGCAGCTGCAATCAAAAGAATTCATGGTGCAGGATCTTTTACAAACTCAGCAGCAGGTGCCTTTGCGCATACAATAGACGTAACAGGAGCTGTAACAGCTTCTCTTGGCGCAAAGATCGATGGCGACCTAGCTGTAGGCTCGAATGCATCTTTTTCTGGTAATATTGTAATTCCAAACAACGGAAACATCGGGTCTACTGGAGCTACTACTGCTATTTCAATTGATGGAGATGGTGTTGTTACTTTTGGTGACGATATTGTAATTCCAAACGATGGATATATTGGATCTACTGGAGCTACTACTGCTATTCAGATTTCTAGTTCCGGAAAAGTTACAATTGCAGGAGATCTTGATATTAATGGTACAACTACAACTATTGATACACAAAATCTAACAATTGAAGATTCAATCATCGGTCTAGGTGTTTCAGGATCCGACGGTACCTGGACTGATTTAGGCGACAGAGGTATTGTTTTTGCAAAAGGAGCCACTGGCGCTAAATTACCAGCGTTTTATTATGACGGAACTGGTGATATCTTTCAATTAGGAAAATCAGCAACTTCTGCGGCATCTGCATCTTTTGCAGCTCCTGCATTTGGAGTATCAGAAAACGACTATCTTAATCTAAGATTAGCTGGAGTACAGTTTGGATCTGCCAATGACAGAATCGCCTTTACTGGAGCGGGTAGTTTAGATTTGTCAGGTTCTGGTGATACAAATGTGGTCACTGCTGGAGATCTAACTGTTAGAACAGAAGGTGGTTTTGATATCGTTTTTCAAAATGATTCAAATACTCTATTTACCTTAGACAATGCTTTTGCTCATGAGATTGTAGGCTCTTTGACTATTGACGGAGACGGCTCAAATCCAGGCTCTTTGGTTCTTAAAGATAATGATGGCAATGCTACAACTACAATAAAATCGGCTGGAGATGTAACAACTTATTCGATGCTCTTACCCGCCGGAGTAGGAACATCAGGACAGGTTCTTAGTATTTCAAGTGTTGACGGAAGTGAATTAACATTAGGCTTCGCAGAACAAGGTGGGGCAGCTAATTCATCAAAGCTTATAAATGAAGTTACAGCCTCTTTAACATCGGGTGATAGACTTTCAGATTCAGTTTCTGCTTCTAGCTTTGACCTTAGCGCTGTTTCCGAAGCAAATGCATTTAATGCTATCGACGTTTTTGTTAACGGACAATTGTTGCAATCAAGCTCTGTTGCTTTCGGCGCACTTGCAGGATCTTCAGCAGGTGATTATGCAATCAACACAGATGATTTAGCTTCGTCAGATCTTAAATTTACATTTGATCTTGAGGCAGATGATACAGTAACAATTATTGTTAGAGCATAATATTATAATACTTTCTATTTTGCTCGTAAGCTTAAACCAGACTCTTTTGAGTCTGGTTTTTTATTAACAATGTCCTATTTATATTTAAAATAGAAAATAAAAGGAGTAAAATATGAGCAATAATCAAAACAGCGAATATGAATCAATTAAAGAAATAGTTGAAAAATCGTTTGAAGAAAGTATGGCAAAATCACTTCTTCAAACTTCTGCTTTCATAGATCAGGTTTTAATTGAAATATCTTCTGACGAATATAAAAAAGAAAATATTGTTAAAAGTCTTGTAAATCTTAAATCTTTTATAGACGCATCTACTTTTGAATATAAAGTTAAATCATTAATTTTTCAAAAAGAAAAAATTAAAAAAAAAGAGAAAGAAGCATCAAAAGAATTAGAGAGTCAAAAAGAAAAATAGGAGAAAGACCTGTGCCGTTAAAGGAGAAAAGAAAATGATTAATTTAACATTGATGTTTTTATCTTTTTATATTTTTTTATGCTTTCAATACTACACTGTGTTTCATTTTCAAAATACACTTTTAGAGGTTATGTATCAAAATGCAAGTAGCAAAAATAGAAATGAAATTAAAAATATAAAAACAAAAGTTGAAAAAAAAATTAAACTACACATAGTTTTATTTTGGCCTGTTTTTGAGATTTACTTCTTTATTAAAAGAAAAAAATGAGAGAAGAAATATTACATTTAGGATATTTAAACCTTAGACTTTCAAGAGAACAATCAAGAAAAGAAGAAGGCGATCAAGATATAAAAATAAGAATTCATTCTTTGCATATTAATGGTGAAATATCCCTAGAAGAAGAAAAGCCAACAACACAAACTTATAACAATCATGGCATTTTAAACACACCTCCAGCACCAAAGGTAGACGAAGTTCCTAAATGGGCAAAGAAAATTGAAAGAGAAATATTAAAAAGAACTCATCCTGATAAGCTTTTTGGAATGACAGATGATGAGAAGAAAGAAAGAAAAGAACTTCTTTTAGACGCTCAGAAAAAGATGAATAGCAAGAAGTTTGCTGATATTCTTCCTATAGCACTTACTTTAGGAATAAACATATCTAAGTTTGAAGAAAATTTTCTAAGTGACATACAAAAAAGAATCTCTGGAATTGAAAAAAAAATAAGATTAATTCAAAGTTCAATAGGCTGGAAATGGATTGACCTAAGCGAAAATCAAAAAATTATGGCAATTGATGCAATATTAAAACAATCAGGAATAGAAAAAACGAAAGATGAGATTAAAAATGTAGTCAACAAAAGAATAAAAAGAAAAACTGGAACAAGACCTCTAACGCGTAAAGAAATAAAAAAACAAAAATAGTGTAAATGTTATATCCTTTTATTAAAATAAAATAAAAACAAATTATAAAAGGAGTTACACCATGCCAGAAGGCCCAGAAGTTAAAATAACAACAGATTTTCTTAAAAAATTTATTGGAAAAGAATTTAGCAACTTAGAAATACTATCAGGAAGATATGCTAAAAAAGGTGAGGTCCCTGGATTGTCTGATGTTTTTCTTCCTGCAAAGATAGTTGACGTTAATTGCAAAGGAAAGTTTATTTATTTTACAATGCAATATAAAGTGAATGAAACATGTGCGAAAGTATTTCATATGTTTAGTACGCTAGGGATGACAGGAATGTGGTCACAAGAAAAAACAAAACATTCTCGTTTTTCAATTTTATTTGATGACGAAACATATCTTTATTATAATGACGTCCGAAACTTTGGAACGCTAAAATTTGTTCATCAAACATCAGAGCTTAACAAGAAACTATCTTCGCTAGGTCCCGATATGCTTTCTGAGACTTTAACAAAAGACGAGTTTAAATCAAGACTTTTAAAAAGAAAAAAGAAAACAATTGTCGAAGCACTAATGGATCAATCCGTTGTCTCTGGGGTTGGCAATTATTTAAAATCGGAAACTTTATATGCTGCTGGTATTAAACCATCAAGAACTGTAGAAAGTTTAACAGAAGCTGAATTTGACAATCTAAATAAATCTATACATAATATTATAAGAGTTTCATACAACCAGGGTGGCGCTACAATTAAAAACTATAGACAACCCAATGGAAAAAGTGGTGTCTTTAGTAGAAGATTTGCAGTATACAATTGTAAAACTGATCCTTATAATAATATAATTGTAAAGGAAAAAACAAAGGATGGGCGCTCAACTTTTTGGGTACCTGAATTACAAAAATAAAAAAGGAGAAAATATGACAAAATTAAAACTAACAGATGAAGTCGTCGCACACATTGTTCAATTATTACAAATTGGGCTTCTTGAAGGAACAGATATCTCAGATCATTTTCGAAGAATTGAATTGTCGAGTGACGAAGACGGAATGTTGTACTTAACTGAAGAATACGAGAAGACATTTCAAGAGTCATTAGAAAAAATGAAAGAGTTTATTGAAGAACAAAAAGGTGAGTAGGCATGGATTGTAAACTTGAAGCAATGTTTAAAATGAGAAAAGATTTCATTGACAGACTTGAAAAAGAGATACCTGGAAGTTATCCTAATGTTCCTGTTGATATTTCCACAAAGTCTGGTCAAAAGCTTTGTAGGGAGCTAGCTCTGAAAGGAGTTGAAGAAATGTTTGAAGCGCTACAACATTTAAAAAACTGGAAGGACCATAAGCTAACTGACGTTCCAGATGTCGATGCTGAAGAGTACCTTGAAGAAATTGTTGATGCTTTTAACTACTTCTTTTCTTTAATTATTGCTTCAGGTTTTAGCCATGATGATCTTTTTTCTGCATACGTTAAAAAAGACAAAAAAATACACGAAAGACTAACAAATAAATACTAGGTGACAAATGACATTCAAAGAAATGATGAACAAGCAATTAGAATACAATAAAAAAATAGTCGGAAGATCCGATCAATTATCGCAGGAACTAAAGGAAAAGATAACACAAGAAAACGTATTATGCGCACATGCTGAACTCAGTGCATTAGTTAATGCAACAAACTATAAAAATCATCACCAACACTCAGAGCCTGTTGCCAATAGAAAAACTGTTCTTTACGAGACTGTTGACGTTATTAGATATATGATGGCAACATTAAACACATGGGGAATTACCCCAAAAGAGTTTGAAAGCGCCTTTGATAAAAAAGATATTTATCTTAATAAGCTTCATGAGTTTCAACAAAAAAAATGGAACAAAGATCAACCTGTAGTTATTGTCGATATTGACGATGTTCTTGCAGAATTTAGATCTGGTTTTGCTGAGTGGCTTGGTAAAAACTTTAATATTGATGTTGATTTAAATACAAAAGAATATTACTTTATAAGTGCACTCTCCAAAATAGACATGAACTCAGAAGCTGTGTTTAAAATGTTTTTAAATGAAGGCGGCTTTGCAAATCTTAGTGTAAATACTTCTACACTGGAGCTTTTGCATCAGCTAAAACATCGTGGATATTGGATTCATTTACTTACAGCGCGACCCGAGGAAGAACTACAATGTTTATATGATACTTATTACTGGATTTGGCAGCAAAACATTCCATGTGATGCAATCTCATTTTCACCTGAAAAATTTAGATGGTGTGCTAAGTCGCAGTACTATGATGAAGGCGCTATCAGACTTGCTATTGATGATGCTCCTAAGCACGCAGAAGATTATGCCAAGCACGGTATAAAGTGTTTTGTTCCTCAAAAACCGTATAATGAATACCTTGATGATAAAAACATTTTTCTTTTTAAGGACTATTATCACATAACCAATCTACTAATGACACAGGGGTTAATAAAAGAACGATGATAATATTTTTAATAACAACGCTAGCCTTTGGACAAGAAGGTGATAGAAAAATAAACTACCAAAAAGAGACAGAAATTGACTTCGATGGTCTAGAGATAACAGGAGAAATGATAAAACCTCAAGGAGCTTTGATCATTGAAAGAAGCGGTATAAGATTTAACCCACTTATTAGTCTTAGAACTGACTGGAACCAAGAAATGTCGTCTTCAGTTAAAGAGATAAAATAGTTCTGATAATTATAATTGTACACTATATTTATTGTTAAGTCTCAAGGAGGAGAATATGAAAATAAGTAAAAACAGGCTTAGTAGTCTTGTAAGCCAGGTAATCAAAGAAGAGAGTGATGCCTTTGCTGTCCAGGGAGAAGCTCCTAATCTTCCGGAAGGGTTTAAAGACTTTAAATTTGATAGTGAAGCTCATTCTTATGTTAACTTTGTTCCTGGTCCTTTTAAAAAATATGACAAATATTTTTATGATCCTTATAAAAAAGGAAACGAATACATGTTTCAAGTTAAAGTCAATGGAACAGTAAAAAATATTTTACCTGGAAAACCTGGCCATGATGTTTTAATGGGGAGAATTAAAAAAGGAAACGAATATCAAATTTCTCAAACCAAATCTGGACTTTCCAAGGCAGCTAAAGATGTCGCTAATGCTATTGTTAGTTTTCTTGATTTAACCAACTATGGTGACGGAGAAGGAGAAATAAACGATGAATTAAAGGACTATCTTTTTCAAATAAACACAGAAAAAGGTATAGAAGCTATTAAAAACTCAAGTGATCCTTACTATAAGCACGCTGTCTTCATGCATCTAAGACAAGCGTGCCAAAAAAATAAAAATGTAAAACTAGCTGATTGTATTGATGCCGCAGCCAAGTACCTGGACCTCAAAGAGCCTAGCGAAGATGAGCTTTCAAAATCACAAAGTTATCAAAATGCTAAAAAGGCTGCTGGTGATTCTCCTTTGTTTAAAAATTCCATAGAACCTGTGCGCAGTACTTTTGGTGATCCCAAAGAGTCTGACTCTAAAGAGCCTAAAAATGAATCAAGCCAAATAAACGAAAAAAGAATAAGAGCAATAATTAGACACGAATTAATTAGAGCACAAAGAAAAAGATAATTTAGTCTAGACCAAAACAAAAGGCCAGCAATTGCTGGCCTTTTTTATTGTAAAATAAAAAACAAATTATTATAATAAAATAAAAACAAAAAGGAGAAAATATATGCCTCAAAATTTAGACTTAAAACCCATTACACTTCCAATGCAATTAAAGTTTGGACAAAAACCAAATACAATTTTTTATAATAACCTTGAAGCTTTAAAAGTCGAGCTAGTTGATGCACCTACAAGATCGCAAGCACTTAATGTTGCCTGGCAGTACGTAAAGGCAACATGGGCAGATCACCACGACGATACAAACCCGAGCACAACTTCTTTAAAAGAGTTATCAGCAAATCTAGAAGATGTTCTTAACTTTCGTGCCTTACCCACTCCTATGGAGTGTCTAGGTTTTACATTTAAGCTCAGTGGACTTTCTTTTCAAGAAGTAACGCATATTATACGACATCGAGCTGGATCCTTTGCTGCACAATGTACGGGCGATCGAGACCTTCGTGATGATAGTGCAGTAATTCCAGAAGCAGTCCAGAACTCACCTGAATTTCTTGAAAGGTGGATTAATCTAGTAAATGAATCAAAACAGCTCTACGCTGACATGTGTGACTCTAGGGCAGTCTCTATGATGGATGCTCGTATGATTCTTCCTAAGGCAATGACATCTTTTTACCTAATGCGATTAAATCTTAAAGATCTGCTAGGTTTTATTAATCAAAGACAAGACATGCAGATTCAACCTGCTGCTGATAATTTAATTGCTGCATATATGGCACGTGAGCTTGTGAAGGTTCTACCAGAAGCTTCTACCAAGATTAATTTTGAGAAACCAGATATGCATTATGTTAATACATTTAGAGTCCCAGATGGAAAAGGCGGTTGGACAAGTCGAGGTACAAACCTTTACTGGCCAGAACCTAAAAACGATAAATTTGAATATCACCCACAGGACTCAATTTATCAGGCTAGACGTGAAGATATTAATGGTACAGAGAACCCGGGAACTAAAACAGTTTTTACAAAGCTATGGGAAGATGCTGTAAATACTGTAAATGTTGTTAAGCGATCTCATGATGACTTCATGGGAAGAAATTAACATTTAAGAAATAGATACTTAGTTAAAGCAAAGATTTTCTTTCGGAATCTTTGCTTTTTGATTTTATTCTATTTGTTGTATTTATTTTGAATAAAAGAATTTTTATGTATGTCTGGCATATATATTGTTAAAGCTTTAATGGATGCAAAAGATGAAAAAAGAAACGCGGAAGATTGTTAAACTGATGTTAATTGAGAGAATAAAAAGAATATCAGCAACTAAAAATCCTAAAGACTCAAAGTATCCACTAACAATAACAGCAGATGTTTATCCTGTTTCAACAGATCAGCTTGCTGGATTTACTCCTGGATATAGAGATAGAAAGTTAAAAATGTTACAAGGTCATGCTAGTGATTTATCTCGTACTCTGACTTTTCAAGGAGACTATGCTAAGTCTGGAAACTCAGGTTTAAAAACGCTTAGGCTAAAAATAAGCGAAAAAGACTGGCCTGATATTTGGTATTTTCCAAATACTGAAATTGAAAGAAGACTATTTCTTCAAAACTTTAGAATTCAAAATCTAGACATAATATCTCCTTATGATGAAGGAGGGGCAGAGTATGAGAAACTTTTCTCTGATCCTGATATAAACATATCCTTTGAGTTTGAAGAAAGTGAAGAAAGTGAAGAAAGTGAAGAAAGTGAAGAAAGTGAAGAAAGTGAAAAAAGCAAAAGAGCAGAAACTATTTCTAGTATCTTAAGCGGCTTTGACTTTATTATCGAGGATGCTAGAGAAAATAATGAAATAGAATATTCAAACATGGTTCATGAAGCAATGTTGCTATTTATAAAAGAAGTTACAAAGAGGTAAATATGAAAGTTAATAAAAGTATTCTTAAAAAAATGATAAAAGAGGGTCTTTATAATTCAAAGGAATATAAAAGGTTAAATGAAAAGTTTTATCCTAAAAACATTAGAAAGCTTAATAAAGGTGAAGATCCTACAAAGAAGACATCTCACGAAGCTGAAGGCTTTATCGAACCTACTATCTTTCCTGATGAGTTTGATTCTGACGTTTATCCATTTGCAGATCCGTCCCATCCGGATCATGATACAATGAAAAGAGGTTTAAAGACGACCCGAGCGCAATGTCTGATTATAGGCAGCCTGCAAAACTAAGAACAATGTTCTATAAAGATTCAAAATCCGGACTAAAGACACATAGGCCCAAGCTAAGTGCCTCTGACCTTGAAGGCATCGAAGGCCTAAGATATCCAGAGTCTGATTCTATGTCTGCTCAAAAAATAAACACGGAACTAGGCTCTCAATCTAGAGGAGAGTTTGCACCTTTTGATGAAGGCGGTGATTCTTTTTCAGATGAGATGACAACTGCTAGAGGGCCTAGTAAAAGAGAGAGAATGGCACAAGCTTCAAATAAACTTGATGAAGTTGCAATTAGCATACAGGAAAAAATAGCTATGCTCGAAGAAGAGGGCGGAAACGAAGAAAGAGTCGAATATCTTAAAGATCTTTATGATAACATTTTGATGGTTCTTGAAGGAATTGATTCAATTAATATTTAAAATTTGTGTAAATTAATTTCTTCTTTATTATAATAAAATAAAATAAAAACAAAGGAGAAATTATGAATGGTTCTAGTTTAGGAAAAGTATATTTGGCAAGCGGATGGTTTTCACCTGAATGGCTTGAAGAAGTTGAAAATATTAAGTCTGTCTTCGATGAGTTTGGTATTAGCTATTTTTCACCAAAAGATGAAAATCTTTGTGACAATGATGCAAACGAATCGATGCAAGATCAGATCTTTAGTGGAAATATTAAACATCTTCACGAATGTGATTGGATGCTTTGCAATACAAGAAATAAAGATATGGGAAGTATTTTTGAAGCTGGCTACATGAATTGTCTTAATAAACCAATTGTTTATTTTTGCGACGGCCTGCCACCAGGCGCTCAGTTTAATCTAATGCTAGCAGCTAGCGGACTAACAGTTTGTACTTCTTTAAAGCAACTTCGAAATTATCTTAAAGATTGCATAGGATCTGGAGAGCTTGTTGAGGCACGATATCAAGGAGAAATTGAATAAAGATGAACAATCTTTAGTCGTGAAAGGTTCCTAAGGGGAACCTTTCTTTGTGTAAACGATTTAAAAATTTAATATAATAAAATAAAAAAAGGAGAAACAATGGTAAATAACAACCTAATCATCCCACCACCATCGAGGTTTGTTGGACTTCATGCACATTCAGGTGCAGGATCTCCCTACGATGGAATCGGATATCCTGACAAACATATTGATTTTGTACTATCAAATGGAATGGATGCATGGTGCTTGACAGACCATGGAAATGGAAATGGTCTTGCTCATGCGCATACGCATGCCAAGAAGTTAAAAAAGCAAGGCATTAATTATCGTCAGCTTTACGGAGTTGAGTTTTATTTTGTGCCCTCACTTGATGGATGGCGATCAGAATACGATGCGCATAGAACTTCGGTTCAAAATGCAAAAACAGAAAAAGAAGCTAAATCAACAGCAGACATCGAGTCAGAAGATGAAATTTCAGGTGGTCTTGTTATTGAAGATGAAGAAGAAACAAAATCAGAATTTGATATGAATAACTGGAAACGAAGATATCATCTTGTAGTCTTTGCAAAAAATCAAAAAGGATTACAAAATCTTTTTACACTCGTTAAACGTTCATATTCAGAGGGGTTCTATAGATTTCCTCGAATTGACTATAAAATGTTAAAAGAACATGGTGAAGGTCTTATTGTTTCAACTGCATGTATTGGTGGGTTTCCTGCTGGAATCATTGCAAGAGGTGAAGCGTTTAAAAAATCTCATGATGAAATCATATCTGAACTTGAAAATATGTCAGATCGATTTATTGATGCTGTTGGTGTAGGAAACTTTAATCTTGAAGTTCAATTTAACTCACTTAAAATGCAACATACAACAAATAAATATCTTATTGATCTTCATCGAAGAACCAATATCCCGCTTGTTGCAACAGCAGACTCTCACTATTATTCTCCTGATATGTGGGAAGCACGTGAACTTTATAAAAAGCTAGGTCGAATGGGTGCTAGAGGCGGAGAACAACAAAAACTGCCGGCATTTGAAGATTTAAAGTGTGAGTTATATCCAAAAAATGCACAACAAATGTGGGAAGAATATCTTAAACATCACGACTCATACGATTTTTATCAAGGGTCTGAGCAAATAATATCTGACGCCATTGAAAGGACTCATGATATTGCCTGGCAAGAGTGCAGCGAGGTTTGGTTTGATGAAGATGCAAAGCTTCCAAACTTTTCAACTCCTGAAAAATCTGCTATGGCACAGCTATCTGATCGTGTAAAGCAAGCACTTATTGATGAAGGTCTTGACAAGAAACCTGAATATGTCGAGCGTGCTATTATGGAGCTAGATGATATTAAGCATCTTGGATTTGAAAACTACTTCTTGACAATGACAAAAGTCTTTGATATCGCAGCTGAGTCAACTATTTTAGGTCCGGGTCGAGGATCTGGTGCAGGTTCACTTGTTAATTACCTTCTTGGTATTACATCAACAGATCCTATTAAATACGGTTTGCTATGGGAACGTTTTTTACATCGCCAAAAAGCAGGCTGGCCTGATATTGATACTGATGCTGGCGATCGAGATGTTTTGATTGATGCAGCAAAATCACTTGTAGGTGAAGAATCTGTTGTTCCTGTTAGCAACTTTAATACGTTAAAGCTGAAATCACTTGTAAAAGACGTTGCCAAGTTTTATGGAATCGACTTTGGTGAAGTTAATGCAATGACAGCAAATCTGCAAGATGAAGTAATGCATAAAGCAATGGGAGATCATGAAGAAAAGTCAACGTATGTTTTAACACACGAAGACTCGATGAAATATTCAGAAAAGTATCGAGAATTCATGGAGATGTACCCCAAGGTTTGTGAGCAGGTCCAGTCTTTATTTATGGAAAATAGATCTATTGGCCGACATGCGGGTGGTGTTTTAATTTGTCCTGACTTAGAAAAGCACATGCCTGTTATCAAGGTTCGAGGTGAACTTCAAACACCTTGGTCAGAAGGAATGAACTTTCGGCACCTTGAGCCAAACGGATTTCTTAAATTTGACTTCTTAGGACTAGCAACCTTAAAAATGGTAGAAGACTGCATTAGACTTATTCTCAGAAAGCAGAACCCAGGAAAGAAGATTACATTCTTTAACATTAAGAAATTCTTTGATGAAAATCTAAACTGTCGCTATAATGACTTAAACGATCCTGATGTTTGGAAATATGTTTATGAAGAAGGTAACTTCGTGCAAGTGTTTCAGTTTACTCAACAGGGCGCACGTAATTTCTGTAAAGAGGCTAAACCTACATCAATCGAGAGCTAGCAGCAATTACTGCAATTTATCGTCCCGGTCCGCTGGCAGCCAATGTACATAGAAAATATGTTAAGGCCAAAAACAATCCTCAAGACATTGTATACGATCATGATATTATTAGAGATATCCTTGAGGAGTCTTTTGGTTTCACAGTGTTTCAAGAGCAATTCATGTTATTGGCACAAAAACTATCAGGCTTTGATAAAGGTGCTTCTGACAAAATGCGCAAGACACTTGTTAAAAAATCTCTTGATGCAAACGATGCAAAGGCAAAAGAACGTGTTGAACTTAGAAAGAAATTTGTAGGAGGCGCAATCAAGCTCTCGGGTCTAGCAGAAGATAAAGCAGTTAAACTTTATGAAACAATTGAGGCATTCTCTGCTTATGGTTTTAACAAATCTCACGCTGTTAGCTATGCAATTGACTCCTATTATTCAGCTTGGCTTCACACACATTATGAAAAAGAATGGCTAGCAACTTGTTTGCAAACACTGAATGGATCCAATAAGTTTTCAAAGATTATATCTGAAATCAAGTCAATGGGATACAAGGTTCTTCCAGTAGATATTAATGAATCTTCTGATACTTGGGTATATTCTGAAAAGAGAAAAGGTTTTGTTCCTCCTTTGACAGCTATTAAGGGTATTGGTTCTGCTGCAGTTGATGAAATCATTGAAAAGAGACCTTTTAACTCTGTGTATGATTTGCTTTATGCAGGCGATAAATGGAAACCAAAGAAAATTAACAAAACCTGTCTAGACGCAATCTGCAAGGTCGAAGGATTAAACTCCTTGGTAGAATTTGAAAACGGTACCTTTAAGAATCACCGCCAGCTTCATGAAATTATCATTTCAAACTATGCTACATTAAGAAAGAATATTTACGGCATGACAAAAACACAGCTTAAAAAACTTGAAGCTGATGGCATTGAACCCGAGAGATTTCTAGATTCGCAATTGGAAACTGTTTCAGGGCTCGAAGACTGGACACGTGTTGAAAAAATTCATAACTTTGTAAATCTTATGGAGAGCGTTGATAAATCAATTGTATTTCCCGAGGAGATTATGGAAAGAATTAATAATGCTCGCATTGACTCTTTTGTCGAGGTGGAAAAAACCGGAAAAGGCATTGGTTGGTTTTGTATTCAAGAACTAATCAAAAAGACAACAAAGAACGGAAAGGTCTTTTATCGAGCCAAAGTTTGTGATTACGATATGAATACAGCCTGGGTAAGGATCTGGACAGAGTTTAAAGAAGAACCCTCTACTTATACAATGTGGCTAGCTGAACTAGGATACAGTGATTCGTGGGGCTATTCGACCTCTTCATACAAGATGCGTCAAATCAATGTGTAAATGATCTAATATATTAATATAATAAAATCATAGAAGCTCAACATGATACTTTTATGTGCTTCTATGGTTTTTCTTATATGGAAAACAAAGGAGAATTAATGCTATTAAAAAATGTATTTATAGAAGGTCCTGACTGCTCTGGAAAAACAACAGTTATAAACTCTATCCATAAAAACACAAACTACAGATATCATATGTTTGATAGATCAAGAATGTCACAATATTTGTTCTCAGTCATGTATGAAAGAACTGACTTAAAATGGTCAAAGGACCTTTATCACCAAGAGCTTTGTGATCTTTCTAATCTTTATGTGGTTTTGCTGCCTGATCTTGACGTGGTGTTAGATAGATTTCAAAAAAGAGGCGATGAAATTCATGATAAGTCAGGTATTGAAAGTGTTTATTTTAATTTTAAAAAGTTTGCAATTGAAGAATCAAGATTTCCAAATGTCATAGTGATAAGAGATTCAGAAAATCAGTGGAAAGACGTTTTAAATGCAATTGAAAAGTATGAATCAAAAAAAGAATACGAAGTTGCTAAAGAGTTTGTATATGCAAAATCTTCAAAAGAGTCAGTTGGACTAAAAATATCAGAAATCGGAAGTTTAAATGACTTAAAAAAAGATTATAATTGCATGAAGTTTAAAAAAGAAAAGGAATATTATGAAACCATTGAAAAACAATTTATTCAAAAGTTTATTAATGAAACAACAGGAGATAATGAATACTCTAGAAAAGAACTTTATGACTCTAGAAGATTTATCTTTGTTAGTGATACTTGTATATCATCTATTCATGCAATATGTCGTGATGGTAAAATAACATTCCAGGCCTACATGCGATCTTCTAATGTAGATCAGGTTAGGCATGATTACAACTTTATAAGAAATCTAGTTATTGTATTTAAAAACTTATTACTAGGGTCTTCTAGCATTCCGTTTGACTTAGAAGCATATCAACTTGATTTGCTTTTTGGGTCAGCACATGTTGTTCAAACCTAAGGAGGAAAAATGAAAAAAGAACTACAGAACAAGCTATATGAAAAGTTTCCTAAGATATTTAGGCAAAAAGACCTTTCAATGAAAGAGACAGCAATGTGTTGGGGAATCAGTTGCGGAGATGGGTGGTACAATATTATCGAAGTACTTTGTCATAATATCCAACATCTTGTTGATAATCCACATAAAAACATTAAAATGTATAGTGAGTGGATAGAAAAAGAGAAGGAAAAAGATGAGCCTTCAAATGATACAATTGAAAGATATGTAGAATATATTGAAAAAGAAAAAAAGAAAATCATTCCGCAACTAGAGGCGGTTCAAGTAAAGGAAAAATATGGAACACTTAGGTTTTATTTGTATGGATATCCCGAACAAGAATTAATTAGAAACACAGTGGACGCATATATCAGCTTTGCTGAAGATATGTCAGGTGTGACATGTGAAGAATGCGGTTCTCCTGGAAACACGAGTGGCACTCATTGGATCAAAACAATATGTCAGTCTTGTGAAGAGGAAAATGCTGCTGAAAGATCTCGAATGATTTGGGAGTCTAAACAATTAAAAATTGACTTCTCAGGAGGCAAAGATGAATCTTGAGTGGTTTTATATTAATATTTGGAAAAAAGCTAGAAAAGAAGCAGAAGAAAGAGCTAAGGAGCGAAAGAAAAATGAAACCCGGGAGCAAAGTATTTCACCAGAAACTGGGGACAGGAGTGATACTAACAATGGAAAAGAGAAATAGAGCAATGGTTTTATTTTTTAAAAAAAGCGAATTCTTAGCTAGAATTGGAAGTGTAAAAGACTTAATAGTAATAGAGGAAAATAATGAAAATAAAAATTAAAAAACTTCACAATGATGCCGTAATTCCACAGTATGCAAAGCCAGGAGATGCTGGCATGGATTTAACTGCGGTCGATGTATCCGCTGATCTTGGATATTTAACTTATAAAACCGGAATAGCAATTCAGATACCTGAAGGTCATGTAGGATTGCTATTCCCTAGATCTTCTATCTACAAGACTGGTCAAACACTTTCAAATTGTGTTGGAGTTATCGATTCAGGATACAGAGGAGAGATTATGATGAAGTTTACTCCTTCACCTTACAGTAATGACTATCAGATTGGTGATAGAATAGGTCAGATAATGATTTTACCTTATCCGCAAATTAAGTTTGAAGAAGTAGAGTCGCTTGATGAATCTGATCGCGGAGAAGGCGGATATGGAAGCACCGGTAAATGAAAAAGACATAAAGCCTGGTGACTTTATTTTAATAAAAATAATGAGCAGGTGGAAAAAATACGAAGTGTCAAGTGTTAAGGACGATTGGATTTACTTTAAAAATCCCGATGGGAAAGAATTTTTCCTGAATACTAAAATACACATTAATCACATGAAATATCCTAAGGTTAAAAAACCTAAAAAAGATGAGAAACCAAAAGCTCAAAAGAAAAAAACAAGGAAAAAGAAAAATGAGTGAATACGATTTTATGCTAAAAAGAATACAAAAGCTGATTATTGATGTTCCAGACTTTCCAAAGTCTGGAATTCTATTTAAAGACATCTCGCCTATCTTCAGTGATCAAAGCGAGCTAAGAAACTTAATCACAGCGCAAGCACGTTTCATAAAAAACAACGGGCGAGACTTTGATAAAATCGTGGCGATAGAATCACGAGGTTTTCTTTTAGGGGCACTTTTAGCTTACGAAACAGGTTTACCCCTAGTGCTTGCCAGAAAAGCAGGAAAGCTGCCTAGAGAAACTGTGTCAGCTGCTTACGGGCTAGAGTACGGAAGCGACAAAATTGAGATTCACACTAGTGACATTAAACAAGACGATCACATCTTGATTGTTGACGATGTTTTGGCAACTGGTGGAACAGCGTCAGCAGTTGCTGATATTGTTGACTCGCTAGGCGGAAAAGTTGCAGGTTTTTGGTTTCTCATGGAAGTAAAAGGATTGGAAGGTCAAGATTCTTTGATTAATAACTGTCCATTTATTGATGCGAGTGATATAGAGGTAGTTTTAAGCTAAGACTGATATATGTTTAAAGCGGAGATTTAATGAGAAATCATATTAGAAAACTAATATTAGAAGTCATTTAAAAATAATTGATGCAACTACATTTTAATTTATTTTTTGTCTTTGTTGATTAAAATATACAATATTAACAAGGAGATAAAAATGAAAAGAGCATTAGTAACAGGTGGTTGTGGCTTTATTGGAAGCAACCTGACAAAAAAACTAGTAAAACTAGGCTGGCAAGTAGATGTAGTAGACAATATGTCTAACGGTCACCTTGAGTTATTGGAAGGTTTAAAACTAAGAGTCTTGCCAAATGGCTCGTTTTTTACAGCTTATAAAATGCAGCCTGATTTAAAAAGAGAAAAAGACGAAGTCTTGGTAATTCAAGATGACTTTTCAGATGACAATGTACTGAATGCAGTTTATCAGGGCTTGTATGATACAATATTTCACCAAGCAGCTATGCCGAGAGTTTCTTATTCTGTTGAATTTCCAGCAGAAACGACATACGAAAACATCTCTAAAACTATTAAGCTATTTGAAGCTGCATCAGAATCTGTCAATAGAATCGTTTGGGCATCCTCATCCTCAGTTTACGGAGGAGCTAAAAACCTGCCTACAAAAGAAACAGAAAAGAAAGATCCAAAAAGCCCATATGCGTGGCAGAAATCAGCTATAGAGGATTTTTCTAAATTAGCCTATGATTTATATGGCCTTGACATTGTTTGTTTGCGATACTTTAACGTCTTTGGTCCAGGACAGTACGGCGACAGTCCTTATTCCACGGCAGTTTCTGCATGGTGTCATGCAATTAAAAGTGGTGAAGAATGTAGATCAGACGGTGATGGCGAGCAAACACGCGACATGTGTTATATTGATAACGTTGTTAGCGCAAATATTTTGGCAGCTATGAGAAAAGAACCTTTTAAAGGTGCCTGCTATAATATCGCTTGTGGTAGAAAAGTTTCAAACAATGAAATACTTGAAGCTTTAAAAGATCGACTAGGCGATAAAGTAAAAGTTAGACATGCTCCCGAAAGAGCTGGAGATGTAAAGCACACATTAGCCAGTTATCAAAAAGCCCATACAGACTTTGGATACGAGCCACTTGTTCATTTTTGGGAAGGTTTAGAGAAAACACTTGTCTGGTGGAATATATAATATAGTACAATAATGTTGTGAGGAAAAATGAACAAAATAATTCAGCAGCTTATTAGAGAGCTTTTAAAAGAATCTGATGATGAAAAGAAAAAGAAGACCCAGACCCCTAAGGGATATCTTTCCATAAGAAACGTTTCAAGTCCTGTCAGCAACACAGTGTTTGGTCCAATGGCTCATGTCGCCCGCCAGCTAAAAAAAGGTGCATCATCGGGAACTGCTGCAAAGAAATCAGACAATCCAGAAGTTGAAATGGCTGTAACGTATGACGAAGATAGATTTGCTTCTATTTTTGAGCAAATTAAAAGCGAGCCTCGCTATTTTTCAATAGGCAATTCAATAACTGTTAATAGAAACGAAATTGTACTTAGTCAAAATCAAGGTGATGTTTCTTTAGAGGTTAAAAAGAATGAAACAAGATACCCAGGAACAGTTAATTTGGCAGTCTACGGATCCTTTAGCAAGGGAATAGCAGTTAAACACGCTAACGATTTAATTAGTCCAGAATATGTGTCTGCAATGGACCCGCCAGGCGGCCCGAGTATTGGTGCAACAATAGCACAAGAACCTGCGACTCAAATAAATGTCTTCTAAAATTTCTAAAATTTTCTTGAGTTTTCATGGCAGCTCTATTGAATATTTCGTTGACGGAATCTTTTTCTTGCTTTGTCATGGTTTGATATACTGCAGACGGTATATCAGTTTTAGTCTTGCTGTTTCCTTGAACCAGCTCTCCATGATCTAGCTTTGAAGCTAGGCTGTTTAATTTCTTAACATGTTCTTGCGTAGGGTTGCTATGCCATCTGTTCTTGCCATGAAGAAATGTCGTCGAATTGCACGCATCAGCCCAAAGTAAAACCAACTCTTTAAGGCTATTTGGCATGGCTCTTACACCCTCTGGAACCATTTGGTTATAATTGTTTTTCCCCACTTGGTTTAAAGCATTTATCCATGCCTCTATGTTTGAAATAACGGCAGGATCAA
>Ga0070754_10000187_pt1 | contig 64306 bp, 61 predicted proteins | sample VirMetDEL_Sep_01_FD_75181 | JGI IMG/M metagenome (GOLD analysis project Ga0070754, IMG submission 75181) | Aqueous microbial communities from the Delaware River and Bay under freshwater to marine salinity gradient to study organic matter... | ecosystem: Environmental > Aquatic > Marine >...
CTGATCACGGAACTGCTTGACGCGGTCCTCGATGATGCGCTGATCGTATTCGTCGTATACGTACATATAGGTCCTGTTCTCGGCAAATCTGCGCGCACGGCCGCGCACTCCCAACGGAGCCGGCGCACGATACCAGTTTGCGTTTATGCGCAAAAGTGATGTTTGAGTATATGCACATAACCAAAATGACTAATGAGAAGGGTTATCGTGATACCCACATTTGTCATGCGGGCAATCGTGAACTTTACTGTGAGCGTGTTTGAGTGCAATCACCTATAAAACCGACAAGAGGCGATGCAATGAGCAATCCGACCAAAGCCCGTAAACCTGACAGTACCGTTGATGCCTGGGCCATTCTGTTCCTGATCATTCTGGTGGTGGGAACGGCCGTATTCTGGGTCAGCCACCAATAAAGGACGTGGATTGAGCCTCGATTGGTTCAGGCATTGCCACTATCATGGCGGCCTATTTTCGAGGCTCAAGCATCCATGTTGAAGGTGTTGATTACGTGTGTCTGGTTGCTGGGATCGACGTGTGGGGCGATGGCTCATGCAACGTCGGTGGTGTTTCTCAATCCGGGCATGTCGACGGAAACCTTCTGGGTCAGCTACGCGCAATTCATGCAGGCCGCCGCCAAGGACCTCGGCCTGGACTTGCGCGTGCGTTATGGCGAGCGTGATGCCGACAACACGCTGGCCCAGGCGCGTGAGGTGCTGCAAGGCAGCCAGCGGCCTGATTACCTGGTGCTGGTGAATGAGCAGTACGTTGCACCGCAGATCCTGCGCATGGCCGAGGGAAGTGGCGTCAAGCTGCTGCTGGTGAACAGCGCGCTGACCTCCGATCAGGCGCAATTGCTGGGAACCCGCCGTGGCATCCGTTTGATCGGCAGCCTGGTGGCTGACGATGAACAGGCTGGCTACCTGATGCTCCGTGATCTGTTGCGCCAGCACGGTCCGGTTGCGCCGGGCGAGCCCCTCGACCTGTTGGCGTTTTCCGGGACCAAGTCCACCCCGGGGGCGCAATTGCGTGAGCGCGGCATGCGTCGGGCGCTGGCGGAGCATCCCGAGGTGCGCCTGCGTCAGTTGGTCTACGGCGAATGGAACCGCGAACGCGCCTTCGAACAAGCGAAGCAACTGTTCAAGCGCTACCCGCAGACGGCGCTGGTGTGGTCGGCCAACGATCAGATGGCGCTGGGCGCCATGCAGGCGCTGCAGGGCAGTGGGCGGTTACCGGGCAGGGACGTGCTGTTCAGCGCGCTCAACAGCTCGCCGGAGATCCTGCAGGCACGCCTGGATGGACGCTTGTCGTCCCTGGTCGCCGGGCATTTCACCGTGGGCGGCTGGGCCATGGTGTTGGTCCATGACGATGCCAAGGGCCTGGACATTGGCGCCTATGGCGGACGCGACCGGCAGTTGGCGCTATTCCAATTGATCGATGCCGGCCAGGCGCGGCGCTTGTTGGGGCCGACACCCTCGGTGGATTTCCGCGCGTTGTCCGCCCAGGGCAAGCCCGTGTCCTATCGTTACCCGTTCAGCCTGCACCTGCTGCTGCGCTAGACGCCGGCCAGGTGCAGCACCAGCTTGACGATGCCGAACAGCGTCAAGGCGAATACTGCTGTGAACAGAATGCCCAGGATCACGAAGTGGCTGGGCTTGCCGTGGGTGAAGTCGCGGGCGCGATTCTTGCCGCTCTGCACGCCAAAGGCGGCGGCCATGACGCTGTGGAGCATCTGCCAGAAGGTCGGCGGCTTGTTGTTGACCGGATCGTCCATACATCCCTCGACACAAGGTGTGTGAGGGACAGCATAGACAATCCAGGCCGGCTTAGTTGTCGTAGCCCAGGTTCGGCGCCAGCCAGCGCTCGGTCACGGCCAGGTCCTGGCCCTTGCGCGCGGTGTAGCTGGTCACCTGGTCCTTGTCGACCTTGCCCACGGCAAAGTACTGCGCCTGCGGGTGGGCGAAGTACCAGCCGCTGACCGCCGCCGCCGGGAACATCGCGTAGTGCTCGGTGAGGAACACGCCGCTGCGCCCAGCGTGCATTTCGCGGGCCTCGGGGTCGAGCAGTTGGAACAACTGGGCTTTCTCGGTGTGGTCCGGGCACGCCGGGTAACCGGGGGCAGGGCGGATACCGCTGTACTGCTCCTTGATCAGCGCTTCGTTGTCCAGTTGCTCGTCCTTGGCGTAGCCCCAGTGTTCCTTGCGCACCTGCTGGTGCAGCCACTCAGCACAGGCCTCGGCCAGGCGGTCGGCCAGGGCCTTGACCATGATCGAGTTGTAGTCGTCGCCCGCGTCCTGGTAGGCCTTGGCCACTTCCTCGGCACCGATGCCGGCGGTGGTGATGAAGCCCCCGATGTAGTCGGTCACGCCGCTGTCCTTGGGCGAGACGAAGTCGGCCAGGGAGAAGTTCGGCTTGCCGTCAGTCTTGATGATCTGCTGGCGCAGGTGGTGCAGCCTGGCAATCGGCTGGCCGTCTTCACCGTAGACTTCCAGGTCATCGTCCTGCACCTGGTTGGTCGGCCAGAAACCGAATACCGCGCGGGCGCTGATGAGTTTTTCGTCGATCAGCTTCCTGAGCATTTCCTGGGCGTCGGCGTACAGCGCGGTGGCCGCTTCACCCACCACTTCATCGGTCAGGATGCGCGGGAACTTGCCGGCCAGGTCCCAGGAAATAAAGAACGGGGTCCAGTCGATGTACTCGGCCAGGACGTTGAGGTCGATATTGTCCAGCACCCTGGAACCGGTGAAGGTGGGCTTGACCGGCGTGTAGCTGTTCCAGTCGAACTGCGGCTTCTTGGCGATGGCCGCCGGATAGCTCAGGCGCTCGGTGCGCGCGCTGCGGTTGGAGGTGCGTTCACGCACGTCGATGTATTCCAGGCGGGTCTTCTCGACGAAGCCGGCCTTCAATTCCTTGGACAGCAACTGCGTGGCCACGCCCACCGCACGGGAGGCGTCGGTGACGTAGATCACCGCGTCGTTGCTGTACTTGGGCTCGATCTTCACCGCCGTGTGCGCCTTGGAGGTGGTCGCGCCGCCGATCATCAGCGGCAGGTGGAAGTCCTGGCGCTGCATCTCGCGGGCCACATGCACCATCTCGTCCAGGGACGGCGTGATCAGGCCGGACAGCCCGATAATGTCGCACTTCTGCTCCTTGGCCACCTGCAGGATCTTCTCCGCCGGCACCATCACGCCGAGGTCGACGATGTCATAGCCGTTGCAGCCGAGTACCACGCCGACGATGTTCTTGCCGATGTCATGCACGTCGCCCTTCACCGTGGCCATCAGGATCTTGCGCTTGGCTTCCGGCTTGTCGCCTTTTTCCAGCTCGATGAACGGGATCAAGTGGGCCACGGCCTGCTTCATCACGCGGGCGGATTTCACCACCTGGGGCAGGAACATCTTGCCGGCGCCGAACAGGTCGCCAACGATGTTCATGCCGGACATCAGCGGGCCTTCGATCACTTCGATCGGGCGGGCGAACGACTGCCGCGATTCTTCGGTGTCTTCGACGATGTGGGTGGTGATGCCCTTGACCAGCGCGTGTTCCAGGCGCTTGTTGACCGGCCAGCCGCGCCACTCTTCGGTCTCGGCTTCTTTTACGCTGCCGTCGCCCTTGTACTTGTCGGCGATGGCGAGGAGGGCGTCGGTGCCTTCCGGGGTGCGGTTGAGCACCACGTCTTCCACGGCATCGCGCAGCTCGGCCGGGATCTGGTCATAGATCTCCAGCTGGCCGGCGTTGACGATGCCCATGGTCAGGCCGTTGCGGATCGCATACAGCAGGAACACCGAGTGGATCGCCTCCCGCACCGGGTTGTTGCCGCGGAACGAGAACGACACGTTGGACACGCCACCGGAGGTCAGCGCATACGGCAGCTCGTCGCGGATATAGGCACAGGCGTTGATGAAATCGACGGCGTAGTTGTTGTGCTCTTCGATGCCGGTGGCGACTGCGAAGATGTTCGGGTCTAAGATGATGTCTTCCGGTGGGAAGCCGACTTCATCCACCAGGATGTCGTAGGAGCGCTTGCAGATTTCCTTCTTGCGCGCTTCGGTGTCGGCCTGGCCGGCCTCGTCGAAGGCCATCACCACCACGGCGGCGCCGTAGCGCTTGCACAGCTTGGCGTGATGAATGAACTGCTCGACGCCTTCCTTCATGCTGATGGAGTTGACGATGCCCTTGCCCTGGATGCACTTGAGGCCGGCTTCGATCACTTCCCACTTGGAGGAGTCGATCATGATCGGTACGCGGGAGATGTCCGGCTCGCCGGCAATCAGATTGAGGAAGGTCACCATGGCCTTCTTCGAATCGAGCATGCCCTCGTCCATGTTGATGTCGATCACCTGGGCGCCGGCTTCCACCTGTTGCAGGGCGACTTCCAGGGCTTCGGTGTAGTTGTCTTCACGGATCAGGCGGGCGAAACGCGCGGAACCGGTGATGTTGGTGCGCTCGCCGACGTTGACGAACAACGAGCTGCGATCAATGGTGAACGGCTCCAGGCCCGACAGGAGGCAAGCCTTGGGGATGTCCGGGATCGGGCGCGGCGCGTAGCCGGCCACGGCCTTGGCGATGGCTTCGATATGGCCCGGGGTGGTGCCGCAGCAGCCGCCGACGATATTGAGGAAGCCGCTCTGGGCGAATTCTTCGATGACCTTGGCGGTTTCCGACGGCAGTTCGTCGTACTCGCCGAATTCATTGGGCAGCCCGGCGTTGGGGTGCGCGGACACATGGGTGTTGGCTTTGTTGGACAGCTCTTCCAGGTACGGGCGCAGCTCGCTGGCGCCGAGGGCGCAGTTCAGGCCCACGGAAATCGGCTTGGCGTGGGCCACCGAGTTCCAGAAGGCTTCGGTGGTCTGGCCCGACAGGGTGCGGCCGGAGGCGTCGGTGATGGTGCCGGAGATCATGATCGGCAATTCGATACCGAGTGCTTCGAACACACCCTGCACGGCGAAGATCGCGGCCTTGGCGTTGAGGGTGTCGAAGATGGTCTCGATCAGGATCAGGTCGGCGCCGCCTTCGATCAGGCCCTTGGTGGCCTCGGTGTAGTTCTCCACCAGTTCATCGAAGGTGACGTTGCGGTAGCCAGGGTTGTTCACATCGGGCGACAGCGAGCAGGTGCGGCTGGTCGGGCCGAGGACGCCGGCGACGAAACGCGGCTTGGCCGGGTTCTCGGCGGTCTTGGCATCGGCGATCCTGCGCGCCAGGCGTGCGCCTTCGACGTTCAGTTCATAGGCCAGTTCTTCCATGCCGTAGTCGGCCATGGAGATGCGGGTGGCGTTGAAGGTGTTGGTTTCGAGGATGTCCGCACCGGCATCCAGGTAGGCCTTCTCGATCCCGCCGATCACGTCCGGGCGGGTGAGCACCAGCAGGTCGTTGTTGCCCTTGACGTCGCTCGGCCAGTCGGCGAAGCGTTTGCCGCGGTAGTCGTGTTCTTCCAGTTTATAGCTCTGGATCATCGTGCCCATGCCGCCGTCGAGGACCAGGATGCGTTCCTTGAGGGCGTGGTGAAGGGCTTGCAGACGAGCGCTACGATCGGACATGGGACTACTCTGGTCAGGCATTACGGAGGGCGTGGATCATAACAAACCTGTGCGGATTTGCGGCATGCCGGGGTTTTGCATGAATATCGCTCATGTTGAGCGGGTGCATGGCCCGGTAGAATCACCGCCACTTTAAACCGCACGCATTGAATCGGGACCGGATACATGTCACTTCGTCTTATCGTCAGCGCCGTCCTGGCATTGATAGCCAGCAGCGCTCTGGCAGAAGGTCCCGCTCCGGCGATCTCGTATACCCGCGACATCCAGCCGATCTTCACCGAGAAATGCGTAGCCTGCCATGCGTGCTATGACTCCGCGTGCCAGCTCAACCTGGGCAGTGCCGAGGGTGCGGCGCGCGGTGCGACCAAAGTGCCGGTCTACGACGGCGAGCGCAGCCAGGCCACACCCACCACGCGCTTGTTCTATGATGCCTTCGGCAAGCAGGCCTGGCAGCAGAAGGGCTTTTATTCGGTACTCGACGCCCAGGGCAGCCAGGCCGCGTTGATGGCGCGCATGCTGGAGCTGGGGCATACCGCAGCGCTGAAGCCCAATGCCAGGTTGCCCGAAGAGATCGTATTGGGCCTGAACCGCGAAAACATGTGCGCCACACCCGGCGAGTTCAACGCCTATGCCGGTGCTCATCCCAAGGAGGGCATGCCGTTGGCGGTCACCGGCCTGAGCGACCAGCAGTACCAGACCCTGCAGCGCTGGCTGGCCTCCGGTGCACCGATTGACCAGCAGGGCGTGGCCCCCAGCGCCCGTGAAGCCGCACAGGTGCTGCAATGGGAGAACCTGCTCAACGCCCCCGGCGCACGGGAAAGCCTGGTGGCCCGTTGGTTGTTCGAGCATCTGTTCATTGCGCATCTGTATTTCGAAGACGGTGAGCCTGGGCATTTCTTCCAGTGGGTGCGCTCGCGTACCCCCAGCGGCCAGCCGATTGACCTGATCAATACCCGCCGCCCCAATGACGATCCCGGCACCCGCGTGTACTACCGTCTGTGGCCGGTGGAAGGGGTGATCGTCCACAAGACCCACATCACTTACCCCCTCAGCGCGGAAAAAATGGCGCGGGTCAAAGCCCTGTTCTACAGCGGCGACTGGCAGGTCAGCGCCTTGCCCGGCTACGGCCCTGGCCGGCGGGCCAACCCTTTCGAGACGTTCGAGGCGATTCCGGCCCAGGCGCGTTACCAGTTCATGCTGGATAACGCCGAATACTTTGTGCGCACGTTTATTCGCGGGCCGGTGTGCCGCGGGCAAATTGCCACGGACGTGATCCGCGACAATTTCTGGGCGTTGTTCCAGGCGCCCGACCACGACCGTACATCACCGATGCCCGCTATCGCGGCCAGGCCACGCCGTTGCTGGCGATGCCAGGGCAGAATGACGACGTGGGCAGTGTGCTCAGCCTGTGGCTCGAATACCGCGATAAGCGCAACCAGTACGAAGCCCTGCGGCGAGACAGCTATGCCGAGCTGCCGGCGCCCAGTTGGTCGACCTTGTGGGCCGGCAATGACAATGCCCTGCTAAGCATCTTCCGCCACTTTGACAGCGCCTCGGTGAATAAGGGCCTGATCGGTGAAGTCCCGCAGACACTGTGGTTGTTCGACTATCCGTTGCTCGAACGCACCTATTACCAACTGGTGGTCAATTTCGATGTGTTCGGCAACGTATCGCACCAGGCCCAGACCCGGCTGTACTTCGACCTGATCCGCAACGGTGCGGAGCAGAACTTCCTGCGCCTGATGCCAGCCAATAGCCGCGATGCCTTTATGGATGATTGGTACCAGAACAGCGGCAAGATCAAGCTGTGGCTGGATTACGAAGCCATCGACGACGACACGCCTACCGCCTTGCACCTGGATAAAAAGGACCCCAAGCGCGACTTCGCCAACCAGTTGCTTGCCCGCTACGGTGACCTGAATGCCAGCCCGGATCCGATCAACCGTTGCGGGGGCGCGTTTTGTTCGCGCGACGGTATCGACCCGGCGCTGCAGGACGCCGAACAGGCGCTCAGCCGCCTGACTTCACGCCCGGCGGCGGGGCTCAAGGTGATTGACCAGTTACCTGAAGCGACGATGCTGCGCGTCGAAACCGCCAGCGGTAAGCGCGTGGTCTACAGCCTGCTGCGCAATCGCGCCCACAGTAACGTGGCATTTCTGCTGGGTGAGGCTTATCGCTATCAGCCGGGCCTGGACACACTGACCCTTTACCCGGGAGTGCTCAGCAGTTACCCGAACTTCATGTTCAACATCCCTGCCCAGGAGGTGCCCGAATTCGTCGCCGAAATGGAGCGGGCCAAGGACGCCAATCGCTTTGAGAAAATTGTCGACCGCTGGGGCGTGCGCCGCAGCCACCCGTTGTTCTGGCAGTATTTCCACGATTTGTCCCAGTACATCCGCGAGACGACGCCGGTGGAAGAAGGGGTGCTGGATATGAACCGTTATGAAAACCTCTGACAGAGGCGAACGTCTTTTCCGACAAAATTACTCGGACTTTGTACCTGCGTAATATTTTGGCGTAAACTGCCGGCAAGCCTGTGAGGAGTTTCCATGACTGCCATAACCATTACCGACGCCGCCCACGATTACCTGGCTGACCTGCTGTCCAAGCAGAACACCCCGGGAATCGGCATCCGCGTCTTTATCACCCAGCCTGGCACCCAGTACGCCGAGACGTGCATCGCCTACTGCAAGCCCGGTGAAGAGAAACCTGAAGACACCGCCCTGGGGCTGAAAAGCTTCACCGCGTATATCGACAACTTCAGCGAAGCCTTCCTGGACGATGCCGTGGTCGACTACGCCACCGACCGCATGGGCGGCCAATTGACCATCAAGGCGCCCAACGCCAAGGTGCCTAATGTCAATGCCGACAGCCCGGTCAACGAGCGCATCAACTACTACCTGCAAACCGAGATCAACCCGGGGCTCGCAAGCCACGGTGGTCAGGTCAGCCTGATCGACGTCGTCGATGACGGCATTGCCGTATTGAAGTTCGGCGGCGGCTGCCAGGGCTGCGGCCAGGCAGACGTGACCCTGCGCGAGGGCATCGAGCGGACCTTGCTCGAGCGTATTCCGGAGCTCAAGGGCGTCCGTGATGTGACGGACCACACGCAGAAAGAAAACGCCTACTACTGAGTAAGGCGTTCACTGCGAACAAAAAACGGCGCCCGTGAGCGCCGTTTTTTATTATTAAAATTCAAGCAGTTATGCCATCTATCTAACAAGTAGGATCAAGTGTGGGAGGGGGCTTGCTCCCGATAGCGGTGCCTCAGTCGACTCATGAGCAGGCTGACACACCGTCATCGGGGGCCAGCCCCCTCCCACATTTTTTTGCATTTATTCAGTTAAATCAGCGTGTTGCTGATGATTTGTGAATTAAAAAATCAATTTCGAATGTTGACTCTATCTCCCTGACAAGTAAGGTCAAATGTGGGAGGGGGCTTGCCCCCGATAGCGGTGCCTCAGTCGACTCATGAGCAGGCTGACACACCGTCATCGGGGGCAAGCCCCGTCCCACATTTTTTTGTGTTTAGCTATTAAAATCAATGGATTGATTTGATTTTTTAAAGTAAATAATCAAGGCCGATAAAGGTGCGCATGCCCCGCCCGATACAACGACGACTCACTGAAACTGTCACTCGCCAGTACTCGCCCCACCACAATCAACGCCGTACGCCGAAAGCCCTTGGCGGCGACTTTGTCGGCAATATCGCTGAGCGTGCCGACCGCCCAATCCTGATCCGGCCATGTCGCCCGGTGCACCACGGCAATCGGGCAGTCCGCGCCATAGTGCGGCAGCAGTTCGGCGACGATCTTCTCCAAATGATTGACCCCCAGGTGAATCGCCATGGTCGTGCCATGTCGGGCCAGGCTGTCGAAGTCTTCCCCGGCCGGCATGCGGGTTTTATCGGCGTAGCGGGTCAGGATCACGCTTTGGGCGATGTCCGGCAGGGTCAGTTCGGTCTCCAGCAAGGCTGCGCAGGCGGCCACTGCGGTGACGCCGGGAATGATCTGAAAGGGGATGCCCAACTCACGCAAATAACGGATCTGCTCGCCAATCGCGCCATACAGGCTCGGATCGCCGGAGTGCACCCGTGCCACGTCTTGGCCATTAGCGTGGGCGGTCTTGATCAGTTCGATAATCTGTTCCAGGTGCAGTTCGGCGCTGTTGACCACCTGCTGCGCCTGATGGCCTTCCAGCACCGCCGCTGGCACCAGCGAGCCGGCATAGATGATCACCGGGCAACTGCGGATCAGGCGCTGGCCTTTGACGGTGATCAATTCCGGATCGCCGGGGCCGGCGCCGATGAAGTAGACGGTCATGGAGAATTCCTGTGCAAAAGCGGGCGAGCATGAAGATTGCTCATGATCGGGAAGGGCGATTATCGGGATTTTAGCCGGCGCAGGCCAATGCAAAGGTGGCCTGGGCGGTTTTCTGGCGGGTGATCAACAAGCGCGCCGGGCCGCCGCAGAGCTGTTCGGCCAGGGCCAGGGCCGCGCTTTCGGCGATGCCGTAACAGCCGGTATGGGCAAACGCGACCGCCGATTTGTGGCTCAGCCGGGCTTCGTAAACGGCCAGTTGCCCGGCGCTGAAGCACTGCAAGGGCAGGTCGAGCAGTCGGGCCAGGGCGAGTAACCCTGGCTCGTTCTGTTTACGGTCGATGCTGGCCAGTGCGGTGACACGCTGGCGCTCGACCCCGCCCTCGGCCAGGGCGCTGTCGAACAGGCCCAGCAGGGTGTCTACATCACAACCCCGCTGGCAACCCAGGCCGACCACCAGGGTCATGCCGAGTATTGATCGTCGCGGTTGCGGCGGAACAGCCAGGCGCTGATCAGGCCCAGGGCCAGCCAGAACACCACGTTGGTCAACTGCGAAGCGATCTTGAACTGCGCTTCGAGGGCTTCCGGCGCCAGCATCGAATGGGTTTCCGGCTGCGGTGCACCGATCACATGCGGCACCACGAGGATCGCCGCGCCCAGGACTTTCAGCAGCCAGTTGCGACCAAACACGATCAGGGCAATACCCACAGCCGTCGAGGCAGCGGTGCCGATCCACCAGATTTGCCGTTGCGCCAGGTCGGCGGCGGCAGTGCCCGGCAGCTCCGGTGGCAGACCCAGGGTGGGCGCCAGCACAAAAGTCGCGTAGCCGGCCAGGCCCCACAGCAAGCCTTGGGCCGTGCGGGTCGGTGCGCGCAGGGTGTAGAGGCCGGCCAGCATCAGGGCGAAGCCGACGGCGACCACCAGGTTGCCGCCGGTGGTCGACAGCACACGCTGCCAGCCGTCTTCGGGCTCCCAGGCTTCGGCGTCGTGGGTGTGTGCGGCGGCGCCAGCAGCATGCTCATGGGCCACTTCAGTCGCGGCCGGGGCCTTTTCAAAGGTTTCCGCCTGCAGAATCAGCGGAGCGACCCAGAAACTTTGCAGCAGGGTCAGCAGCAGGGCGGCCAGCAAGCCGGTGAACCCTGCGGTTTGCGCAATACGCTTGATCATGTCGGCAGGCCTCAGTGGCACGGGAACGCGGCGCTGTGGCGGGTATCGTGGGCCGCGTTGTGCACCGCCTCGATATGGGAGAAACCGGCGAAATACACCAGGCACGCGCCAAGGATCGACGCGCCGATGGCGGCGGTCAGGCGTTGGCTGAGGGTGGAGGAGCTGCTGGCGGTGTGCGAGGTGCTGCTGATGATCGACATGGCGCGTCCCTTTCAGGTGTCAGGGTGACACGAGCGCATGCAAACCCCGCGAGCCAGGCACGCAGGGTTTTAACAGCGCCCGCCCACCGCGGGTTTGTTATTCGATGTTATTCGGGCCGGTCTCCGGGCTTGCGAGGGACACTGGGTCTATAAAGCGTCGCCTTCCCATGCCGTACAGGCACAGTGGATCTGACGCTTCACTCGCTTACCGTTGCGGGGGCAGCACCGGACTTGTCATGACGCCATGACTCACCGGTTTCCCGTTTCACCCTGTGAAGGGCACCCGAAACAAGATGTGTAGGAGAGCATGGGCCGGGGACGGTAGTCAAATGCGGCGAGCCCCTGTAGCCTTGCACCCTCGAGGTTCTTCGGCCCAGGCCGAAGCTAAGAAGGGAACGCGGTCCAAGCCGCGGCTGCCCCCGCAACTGTGAAGGGTTTATCTGACTGCCACGCCACTGCCACTGCGGCGGGAAGGCGCAGTCGGCGCCGGTCGCAAGACCCGCAAGCCCCAAGCCAGGAGACCTGCCTCGCCACCGATTTTCCAATTCAACCGGGCGGGGTGATCCGGTGACGAAATCTGCTGCTGCGCGCCGCCGCAGGGCCTATCGTCCCGTATGCCCGCCCCAAAGGGCATCCGATGAAAACACTGGCCAAACTTCCCGTCACCATCGTTACCGGCTTCCTCGGCTCGGGCAAGACCACCTTGCTGCGCCATATGCTCGACAACGCCCAGGGCCGTCGTATTGCGGTGATCGTCAACGAATTCGGCGAGCTGGGTATCGACGGTGAGATCCTCAAGCAGTGCTCCATCGGTTGCACCGAAGAAGAGGCCAACGGTCGCGTGTACGAGCTGGCCAACGGCTGCCTGTGCTGCACCGTGCAGGAGGAGTTCTTCCCGGTGATGCGCGAACTGGTTGCCCGTCGCGGCGACCTCGACCATATCCTTATCGAAACCTCGGGCCTGGCCCTGCCGAAACCCTTGGTACAGGCCTTCCAGTGGCCGGAAATCCGCAGCGCCTGCACGGTTGATGCGGTCATTACCGTGGTCGACAGCCCGGCCGTGGCCGCTGGCACCTTTGCCGCGTTCCCGGACCAGGTCGACGCCCAGCGCAAACTCGACCCGAACCTGGACCATGAATCGCCGCTGCACGAGCTGTTTGCCGACCAACTGGCCAGCGCCGACCTGGTGATCCTCAATAAATCAGACCTGATCAGCGCCGAAGACCTGGCCCGTGTGCGCCTGGAAGTCGCCGAAGAACTGCCACCAGCGGTGAAGATCATCGAAGCCAGCAGCGGTCGCCTGCCGTTGGACGTATTGATCGGCCTGGGCGCGGGGTCCGAAGAACATATCGACGCTCGCCATAGCCACCACGATCATCACCACGAAGGTGAAGACGAGCATGATCACGACGCCTTCGATTCCATCTCCATCGACCTGCCCCAAGCCGACGAAGCGCTGCTGCTCGACGCCCTGAACCAATTGGTGGTTCAGCACGGCATCCTGCGGGTCAAGGGCTTCGCCGCCATCCCGAACAAGCCGATGCGCCTGCTGATCCAGGGTGTGGGTACGCGTTTCGACAAGCACTTCGACCGTGCCTGGGGCGCCGACGAAGTGCGCATCACGCGGCTGGTGCTGATCGGCCAGGAGCTGGACGCGGCGGGCCTCGAAGCGCAACTGCGCGCTGCCCTCAGCGTTTAACCCATGCACCTGCTCAGGACTCAGCCCGGTGGTTTCGTCGCGGACGACAATATTGCCGACCTTGGCCAAACTCCCGCCGAACTGGTGATCCTGTGCAGCGGCGATTCCAGCCTGGCGCTGCTGGCCGAAGCCGCCCAGCAGTTGCCCGAGGATTACCCCAGCCTGCGCCTGGCCAACCCGATGCAGGTGCAGAACCACGCCTCGGTCGATTTGTATGTCGACGAGGTGCTGCGCCACGCCAAGGTCATCCTGATTTCCCTGCACGGCGGCATCGGTTATTGGCGCTACGGTATCGAGCGCCTGGTGGAGCTGGCCGAGCGTGGCGTTACGCTGATCCTGGTGCCGGGGGATGATCGCCCGGACCCGGAACTCAGCGGCCTGAGCACGGTGAATGCCGAACAGCGCGACCGCCTGTGGCACTTCCTGCGCCAGGGCGGGCTCGCTAACGCGCTGGATTTTTTCCGCTGCCTGGCCAGCGGCTACCTGGACCGCGATTACCCGTGGGCCGAGCCGCAGACCTTGCCGCGCACCGCGATCTATCACCCGCACAAAGCCAACCCTCGCCTCAATGACTGGCAGACCGATTGGCACGCGGATTGGCCCGTGGCGGCGGTGCTGTTCTACCGCTCCCACCTGCAGGCGGCCAATACCGGTTTTATCGATGTGTTCTGCCAGCGCTTGCAGGCGGCGGGCCTTAACCCGTTGCCGATGGCGGTGGCCAGTTTGAAAGAGCCCGGCTGCCTGACGGTGGTCGAGGACCTGCTGGATGAGGTCGGCGCGGCGGTGATCCTGAACACCACCGGTTTTGCCCAATCCAGCCCCGAAGCCCCGCATTTGCGTCCGTTTCGTCGCAATATCCCGGTGATCCAGGCGATCTGCGCCCAGGATAACCAGCCGGGCTGGCAGGCCAGCGAACAAGGCCTGGGCCCGCGCGACCTGGCGATGCACATTGCCTTGCCCGAGTTGGACGGGCGCATTATCAGCCGGCCGATCAGCTTCAAGGATCTGGCCTGGCGCAGCGAGCGCAGTCAGTCGGACGTGGTGTGCTACCGCGCAGCGCCCGAACGCATGGATTTCGTCGCCGAGCTGGCGCGCCGTTGGGTCGAGCTGGCACGGGTGCCGAATGGGGATAAACGCATCGCCCTGATCCTTGCCAACTACCCGACCCGCGACGGTCGCATCGGCAATGGCGTAGGCCTGGACACCCCGGCCGCCGCGCTGAATATCCTGCGCGCCCTGCAGGCCGAAGGTTATCCGGTGCCGGAGCAACTGCCCGAAAGCGGTACCGCGCTGATCCATGAGCTGCTCGGCGGCGTCACCAACGACCTCGACAGCCTCGACCTGCGCCCCTGTCATCAAAGCCTCGGCCTGGACGACTACGAGGCGATGTTCAAGCGCTTGCCTGAATCCAACCGCCAGGCGGTGCTGGAGCGATGGGGCGCCCCGCACAACGATCCAATGTTCCGCGACGGCCGCCTGATGATCGCCGGCCTGCGCCTGGGCCAGACCTTCGTCGGCATCCAGCCGGCCCGGGGTTACCAGGTGGATGCCAGCGCGGTGTACCACGACCCGGACCTGGTGCCGCCCCATGGCTACCTGGCGTTCTACTTCTGGTTACGCCACACCTACGGCGCCCATGGCGTGATCCATGTGGGCAAGCACGGCAACCTCGAATGGCTGCCGGGCAAGGGCGTGGGGCTCTCGGAAAACTGCTGGCCGGATGCGCTGCTGGGGCCGCTGCCGAACATCTACCCGTTTATCGTCAACGACCCGGGCGAGGGCGCCCAGGCCAAGCGGCGCACCCAGGCGGTGATCATCGACCACCTGATGCCGCCGCTGACCCGCGCCGAAACCTACGGGCCGCTGCGGGACCTTGAGCTGTTGGCGGACGAATATTACGAAGCCCAACTGCTCGACCCACGCCGGGCCCGCGAGCTGCAAAAAGACATCCTCAAGCTGGTGCGTGAGACCCGCATCGATCAGGAGCTTGAACTGGATGGCGACGCCGATGCCGCTATCTGGCTGCCGCGCCTCGACACCTACCTGTGCGACTTGAAGGAGTCGCAGATCCGCGACGGCCTGCACATCTTTGGCGAGTCCCCCGTGGGCCGCTTGCGCATCGACACCTTGCTGGCCTTGCTGCGCATCCCGCGGGGCGACGGCCGTGGCCCGCAATCGAGCCTGCTGCGCGTGTTGGCCAAGGCGTTCGCGCTGGGTTTTGACCCCCTGGACTGCGCCCTGGCCGAGCCCTGGACCGGGCGACGCCCGGCGGTGTTGCAGAAGATCGATGGGCAGCAGTGGCGCACCGCCGGGGATACCCGCGAGCGCCTGGAACTGTACGCTGCGAGAATGATCGAGCAGGCGTTGGAAGGGCCGCTGGAACAGCTGGAAGAGCCCGGCTGGGAAGAAGTGAAGGCGGTGATCGAAAGCCTACGCATCGTCGTGGCGCCACGCCTGGACGCCTGCGGCCCGGCGGAAATGCGCGGCTTGCTGGAGGCCCTCGGCGGGCGCTTTGTGCCGGCTGGGCCAAGCGGCGCGCCGAGCCGGGGGCGCCTGGATGTGCTGCCGACCGGGCGCAATTTCTTCACCGTTGACGTGCGCAACCTGCCCACCACCACCGCGTGGCGCATCGGCTTCCAGTCCGCCAACCTGATACTTGAACGGCACCTGCAGGACCACGGCGACCACCTGCGCCAACTCGGCTTGTCGGTGTGGGGCACGGCCACCATGCGCACCGGTGGCGACGACATTGCCCAGGCCATGGCGCTGATGGGCGTGCGGCCGGTGTGGGCCACCGGCAGTCAACGGGTGGATGATTTTGAAATCCTGCCCATCAGCCTGTTGGACCGCCCGCGCGTGGACGTCACCTTGCGCGTGTCCGGGTTTTTCCGCGATGCCTTCGCCAACCTGATCCGCCTGTTCGACGCGGCGGTACAGGCGGTGGCGGCCCTGGATGAGCCGGACGACATGAATCCGCTGGCCGCCAAGGTGCGCAGTGAGCGCGCGGCATTGCTGGCCTCCGGCCTGGATGCGGAGGCCGCGGCGAAACAGGCCGGCTGGCGTATCTTCGGGGCCAAGCCCGGCGCCTATGGCGCCGGCGTGCAGGGCGCCATTGACGGGCGCCTGTGGCAAAGCCGCGAGGACCTGGCTGAGGTCTACCTGAACTGGGGCGGCTACGCCTATGGCGGCTCCGACGAAGGCACCGCCGCCCGTACGCAGTTTGCCCAGCGCCTGAGCCAGGTGCAGGCGGTGTTGCAGAACCAGGATAACCGTGAGCACGACCTGCTCGACTCCAACGACTACTACCAATTCCAGGGCGGCATGCTCGCCGCCGTGGAAACCCTGAGCGGCGATAAGGCCGCCAGCTATCACGGCGACCATAGCCAGCCGGACCTGCCGAGGATTCGCACCTTGAAGGAAGAGCTGAACCGGGTGATCCGTTCCCGTGCCGCCAACCCCAAGTGGATCGACGGCGTGAAGCGCCATGGCTATAAAGGTGCGTTCGAAATGGCCGCGACCGTGGACAATCTGTTCGCCTTCGATGCCACCACGGCGCTGATCGACGATCATCAATATGCGTTGCTCGCTGACGCCTACCTGCTGGACCCTGACACCCGCGCGTTCGTGCAGCAGCACAACCCTGCGGCGCTGCGCGATATGACCGAACGCCTGCTCGAAGCCCAGCAGCGCGGTTTGTGGCAGGAACCGGGGGCGTACCGCGAGGCGTTGGAAAACCTGTTGCTGGATATAGAAGAAGACAGCTAGAACGCGAGATGCGGCTTGTTGTGGCTGGCGGGCTTGTTGTGGTGAGCGGGCTTGCCCCGCGCTGGGCTGCGAAGCGGCCCCAAAAACATAGTCCCGGAGCTACCTGGCACACTGCAGCGCTCCTATTGGGGCTGCTTCGCAGCCCAGCGCGGGGCAAGCCCGCTCACCACAAGTAGCTTGCTCATGACCGGGTGATTACTTGTACAGCAGAATTTAAAGAGAGAACGGATGACCGATATTCCCCATTTCCCGCTGTCCGCCGTGGTCGCTGCCGAAGACCTGAAACTGGCGCTGTGCCTGACCGCCATCGACCCGAAGATCGGCGGCGTGCTGATCGAAGGCCCGCGTGGCATGGCCAAATCCACCCTGGCCCGTGGCCTGGCGGATCTGCTGGCCAGCGGCCAATTCGTCACCTTGCCGTTGGGCGCCACCGAAGAGCGCCTGGTGGGTACCCTGGACCTGGATGCCGCGCCGGGGGAAGGCCGCGCGCAGTTTTCCCCTGGGGTGCTGGCCAAGGCCGACGGCGGCGTGCTGTATGTCGACGAGGTCAACCTGTTGCCCGATCACCTGGTGGACCTGTTACTCGACGTCGCCGCCAGCGGCACCAACCTGATCGAACGCGACGGCATTTCCCATCGCCACTCGGCGCGCTTTGTGCTGATCGGCACCATGAACCCGGAGGAGGGCGAGTTGCGCCCGCAGCTGCTGGACCGCTTCGGTTTCAACGTGGCGCTGAGCGGGCAGACGCTGCCGGCCGAACGCGGGCAGATTATCCGGCGGCGCCTGGATTTCGACAGCGACCCCGCCGCGTTCTGCACCCAGTGGGCCGGGCAACAGGCGGCGCTGCGCCAGCGCTGTATCCAGGCGCGGGCGCGGCTGGACAGTATCGAGCTGGATGATCAGGCCCTGGCGCAGATCACCGAGCGTTGCTTTGCTGCCGGTGTCGACGGCTTGCGCGCCGACCTGGTCTGGCTGCGCGGCGCCCGGGCCCACGCGGCGTGGCGGGGCGCGGATAGAATTGCCAAAGAAGACATCGAAGCGGTGGCGGAATTTGCCTTGCGCCACCGTCGCCAGGTGCAATCCCCACCGGCCAGCCCACCCAAGCCAGGGCAGGCGCCGACACCCTCGGACACCTCGCCCGGCCAAGGCCAATGGGGCGATATGCCCGCACCGGCACTGCCCACTGGCGCTCGCCGAGACGTGCCTGCCTAGCCAAAAAAGCCCTAGGCATTCGCCCCCGACCTGACGCGGGGGCGGATGCCCGGCCCAAGGCGGGGCGACTGGACAACGGCAGGCAGGGCAAGGCACGCGGCGCACAGCAGGGTTCGATCAACTGGCCGGGCACCTTGCTCGGCGGCCGGCCGCACTCCCGTGGAGACCTGCGCTACCACCTGCGCAGCCGCTCGGCCCATGAGTTGTGGCTGGTGATCGTGGATGCGTCGGCGTCCACGCGGCGGCATCGTGCATTAACCGACGCCAAGGGCTTGCTCGCCCAGCTGTTTGACGACGCCTACCGGCAACGGGCACGCATGGCGTTGTTGACTGCCAGCGGCCAGGCACCGAAGTGGCAGGTACAGGGTTTGAAAGCAGCGAAAGGCCTGGCGGGCTGGCTGGATCAGTTGGGCGCGGGCGGTGGTACGCCGTTGCTGGCGGCGCTGACCGAGGCCGCGCATTGGCTGGTGGCGCGGCGCAAGCGTTATCCGGCCGAGCAGCAGCGTGTACTGGTGATTACGGATGGGCGCCTCAAGGATATCGTCGGGTTGCCGTTACTGGCGTGTGCGGGGTTGCTGGTGGATATCGAGCGCGGGCCGATCAGGCTGGGGCGGGCCCAGGAGCTGGCGGTGGGGTTGCAGTTGGATTATCGGCATATCGATGAGGTGTAGTGGCGGTACCACAGCGATCGGGGGCAAGCCCTCTCCCACATTTGATCGAGTACACCCATTTGGAATGCGGTCAGTGTGGGAGGGGGCTTGCCCCCGATGAGGCCCTCACATACACCACACACTCTATCAGCCAGCCCCCGGCACATTCGGCCAAAGATCCGCCACCAGGAACAACCGTTCGGCTTCCTCCCAATCCTCGCCGTTCTGCACCATGCGCACCAGCAACTGCGCAGGCGCCATCGGATCAAGGTCTGCCAGCCAGGCCTGCATCTGTGCTTCACTCCACACTTCATCCGCCGGGTAGTGCGCCGGCGCCAGCCACGCGTGCCGGGGCAATGGTTGCCAGCGACCTGGCGCACTGGCGCTGACAAAATCCCGCCAGTCCCGCTGATGCAACCAGCGCCCGCGCAGATGCTGCGGGTGTGCGCCGTGGGGCGGTTCGGCCAGCCCAGGCCAGGGATAGAGCAAATACCCGCCTAGCCACAGGTGCGCATCAAACTGCTGAATATCCAGGGCCGCCAACACCTCGCGGCTTTCTGCCCGCGCCGAGATCGGCAGTTGATGCTGGCCAGGTGCGCCAGCTTGCGGTCCAGTCGGTCATGGCAGCCTGGGCCCAGCCACTGCGCGGTGTCCTGGCCGTTGCCGTCCTGCGGGCCCAGGTAGAGTTTGATCGCCAGTTCCAGGTGGTGCACGCCATCACGGTCGCGCAGCAGCATGTCCAGCTCGCCAAGGGTGTGCCCGGCGCGGCGGATCGGCAGGTTGGCGGCGAGCAGTTCTACCCCCGGCGCATGCTGCACGGCGAACTGCCACAGGCGTTCGTAGTACAGGCCCAGGCGCCGGGTGCGTGACAGGCTCAACCAGTGCTGCAAGGCACGGCTGTCCCGGTCGAGTGCACGTAGCCAGTGTTCAAGGAGGTCGGGCGCCTGCACCCAGTCGCTGCCCGCCAGCGGGTGGCGCTGTGGCCACGGTGTCTGCGCGAGCATCGGCGGGGCAAGCATCACCCACGCCAGGTCGCGCACCTCGGGGTGGCGCAGTTGGCGGGGCAGGTTGTGCAAATCCGGGAACACAGTCATGGTCCGAGCATAGCCTTTTAACCGTTGCGCAGGGGGCTGAGAACCGTTGTCATCAAGGCTTCACGGCGACAAAGGATTTTGCCTGAGCCGGCCTTTCGCCCATAATCGTTTCTTTTTTGCCCCACCCCCCAATCCCGCAGGAGCCCCATGGAGCACTTTCGCAATATCGGCATTATCGGTCGCCTGGGCAGTACCCAGGTGTTGGACACCGTCCGCCGGCTGAAAAAATTCCTGCTGGAACGCCACCTGCATGTGATCCTCGAAGACACCATCGCTGAAATCCTTCCCGGTCACGGCCTGCAAACCTCCTCGCGCAAGATGCTCGGCGAAGTCTGCGACATGGTCATCGTGGTCGGCGGCGACGGCAGCCTGCTCGGCGCGGCCCGGGCCCTGGCGCGGCATAACGTGCCGGTGCTGGGGATCAACCGTGGCAGCCTGGGGTTTCTCACCGATATCCGCCCCGATGAGCTGGAAGTCGAAGTGGCCAAGGTGCTCGACGGCCATTACCTGGTGGAAAACCGCTTCCTGCTGCAGGCCGAAGTGCGCCGTCACGGCGAAGCCATCGGCCAGGGCGATGCGCTCAATGACGTGGTGCTGCACCCGGGCAAATCCACGCGGATGATCGAATTCGAGCTGTACATCGACGGCCAGTTCGTGTGCAGCCAGAAGGCCGACGGCCTGATCGTCGCCACGCCCACCGGCTCCACCGCCTACGCGCTGTCGGCCGGTGGCCCGATCATGCACCCCAAGCTCGATGCCATTGTGATCGTGCCGATGTACCCCCATATGTTGTCCAGCCGACCGATTGTGGTCGATGGCAACAGTGAGCTGAAAATCGTGGTGTCCAAAGACATGCAGATCTACCCGCAAGTCTCCTGCGACGGGCAGAACCATTTCACCTGCGCCCCCGGTGACACCATCACCGTGAGCAAGAAGGCACAGAAGTTGCGCTTGATCCACCCGCTGGATCACAACTACTACGAAGTGTGCCGCACCAAGTTGGGCTGGGGCAGCCGCTTGGGGGGTGGAGGCGACTGATGCTCGATCCCGCGCGTAGCTACGACCTGATTGGTGACGTGCACGGTTGCGCTCATACCCTTGAGCACTTGCTCGACCAGATGGGTTACCACAAGCAGGGCGGCACCTGGCGCCATCCTTCGCGCATGGCGGTGTTCCTCGGCGATATCATCGACCGTGGCCCACGCATTCGCGAGGCGCTGCATATCGTCCACGACATGGCCGAGGCCAGCCAGGCGCTGTGCATCATGGGAACCACGAGTTCAATGCCCTGGGTTGGGCCACACCGGCGCCGCCGGGCAGTGGCAGGCAGTTCGTGCGCGAGCACACCCCACGGCATGAGCGGCTGATCCACGAGACCCTGACCCAGTTCGAGCAGCACCCGGCCGACTGGCACGACTTCCTCGCCTGGTTCTACGACATGCCGCTGTTTGTCGATGCCGGGCGCTTCCGCGTGGTGCATGCGTGCTGGAACGACGGCTTTATCCAGCCGCTGCGCGCGACGTTCCCGGATGGCTGCATCGACCAGCACTTCCTGCAGGCCGCCGCCGTGCCTGGCAGCTTTGCCTGCAACGCCTTCGACCGCCTATTGCGCGGCACCGATATGCGCCTGCCGGATGGCCTGACGCTGACCGGTGGCGATGGCCTGACGCGCTCGTTCTTCCGCACCAAGTTCTGGGAGGACGACCCGAAGACCTACGGCGACATTGTGTTCCAGCCCGACGCATTGCCGGAGCCGGTGGCGCGCACGCCATTGTCGCCCCATGAAAAGAATTCCCTGCTGCGCTACGGCGCCGACGAACCCTTGCTGTTCGTCGGCCATTACTGGCGCAGCGGCAAACCGGCGCCGATCCGCCCGAACCTGGCGTGCCTGGACTACAGCGCAGTGCTGTACGGCAAGCTGGTGGCGTACCGCCTGGACCAGGAAACCCGCCTGGATCCGCGTAAATTCGTATGGGTCGACGTTGAGCGACCCGAGGTGATTGTATGAGTGCCGTGCCCGTATTGCGCTTGCCGTTGAGCGTCGACCTGGGCGGTTTCGTGAAACTGCTGCAACGCATGCAAGTGCCCCATCGCGTCAGCGAGGAAGACGGCGAGCAGGTGTTGTGGGTGCCCGAGACCCTCAGCGATGACGTGCGCGTGCTGTACCAGCGCTTTCCGGCCGGTGATCCGGACCGGCAACTGGATATTCCCGAACAGGCGCCGGTCACGCGTCCCGGCTTTGCCCAGCAGGTGCGCCATAGCCCGGTCACGGCGCTGGTGCTGCTGGCGAGCATCATCGTCGGCGCCGTGACCTTGCTCGGGGAAAACCTGCAGGCCATGAGCTGGCTGACCTTCCTGCCGTTCCGGGTGATGGGCGAGTACATCCAGTTCACGCCGTTCGCCGACATGTTGGCTTCCGGCCAATGGTGGAGGCTGTTCACGCCGATGCTGATCCACTTCGGCATCCTGCACCTGGCCATGAACGGCATGTGGTACTGGGAGCTGGGCCGGCGTATCGAAGTGCGCCAAGGCAGCATCAACCTGCTGGGCCTGACCCTGTTGTTCAGCCTGGTCTCCAACTACTCGCAATATGCCTACGGTGGCCCTGGCCTGTTCGGTGGCCTGTCCGGCGTGCTGTATGGCCTGCTCGGGCATTGCTGGATCTTTCAACTGCTCTCGCCCAACCCGGCCTATCGCTTGCCCCGTGGGGTGCTGGTGATGATGCTGGTGTGGCTGGTGTTGTGCCTGTCGGGGCTGGTGTCGATGATCGGCTTCGGCGAAATCGCCAACGCTGCCCATGTCGGCGGCCTGGTTATCGGTTGCCTTACCGGTTTGCTCGGCGGTTTGTATAACCGTCGCAAATCCTCTCTTTGATAAGGAAGAGCCTTATGTCCTCTTTTGCTGAAATGATCGAAAACATCACCCCGGACATCTACGCGAGCCTCAAGCTCGCCGTGGAAATCGGCAAGTGGTACGATGGCCGCAAGCTCAGTGCCGAGCAGCGCGAGCTGTCCCTGCAGGCCATGATCGCCTGGGAGATCCAGAACCTGCCGGAAGACCAGCGAACCGGCTACATGGGCCCGCAGGAATGCCAGTCGAAATCGACCACCGTGCCGAACATCCTGTTCAAGTCGGATGCGATCCATTGATTGAAATTGGTCGCGGTGCAGTCAGCAAAATGTCGGCGCAACTCGGTGAGCCGACCGTTCAATACGCGTTTCGCCTGGGCGATACCGAGGTGCCGGTCAACCCCCTGATCGGCACCCATGTACGCCTGGAATACCTCGGCGCCATCCATTGCAGCCATTGCGGCCGCAAGACCAAGACCAGCTTCAGCCAGGGCTATTGCTACCCATGCATGACCAAGCTGGCCCAGTGTGACCTGTGCATCATGAGCCCCGAGCGTTGCCATTACGACGCCGGCACCTGCCGCGATCCGGGCTGGGGCGAGACATTCTGCATGACCGACCACGTGGTGTACCTGGCCAATTCGTCGGGGATCAAGGTCGGCATCACCCGTGCCACCCAATTGCCGACGCGTTGGCTGGACCAGGGCGCCAGCCAGGCGCTGCCGATCATGCGCGTGGCCACGCGCCAGCAATCCGGATTTGTCGAAGATGTATTGCGCAGCCAGGTGGCGGACGACCAACTGGCGTGCGTTGCTCAAGGGCGACGCGGTGGCGGTGGACCTCAAGCAGGTGCGCGACGAGTTGTTCGCCTCCTGCGCCGATGGCCTGCTGCAATTGCAGGAACGCTTCGGCCTGCAGGCCATCCAACCGGTAACCGACCTCGAACCGTTGGAAATCCGCTACCCGGTGGAGCAGTATCCAGCCAAGATCGTCAGCTTCAACCTGGACAAGAACCCGATTGCCGAAGGCACGCTGCTGGGGATCAAGGGCCAATACCTGATCTTCGACACCGGCGTTATCAATATTCGTAAGTACACGGCCTACCAGCTCGCCGTGCATCAGTAGAAGGATGCCACCCATGCGCACCGAACAACCGAAGATGATTTACCTGAAGGACTATCAGGCGCCGGACTACCTGATCGAAGAGACGCACCTGACCTTCGAGTTGTTCGAGGACCACAGCCTGGTCCACGCGCAGCTGGTAATGCGCCGTAACCCCGAGCGTGGCGCCGGCCTGCCGCCGCTGGTACTCGACGGCCAGCAACTGGAGTTGCTGACCGTCAACCTCGGCGACCAGGAACTGAGCGAGGCTGACTACCAGCTGACGGACAGCCACCTGACCCTGCATCCGACCCGCGAGACCTTCACGGTCGACACCAGCGTGCGCATCCACTCGGAAACCAACACCGCCCTGGAAGGCCTGTACAAGTCCGGCAGCATGTTCTGCACCCAGTGCGAGGCCGAGGGCTTCCGCAAGATCACTTACTACCTCGACCGCCCCGACGTGATGAGCACCTTCACCACCACGGTGATCGCCGAGCAACACCGCTACCCGGTGCTGCTCTCCAACGGCAACCCGATTGCCAGCGGCCCCGGCGAAGACGGCCGTCACTGGGCAACCTGGGAGGACCCGTTCAAGAAACCCGCCTACCTGTTCGCGCTGGTGGCCGGTGACCTGTGGTGTGTCGAAGACAGCTTCACCACCATGACCCAGCGTGAAGTGGCACTGCGCATCTACGTCGAGCCGGAAAATATCGACAAGTGCCAGCACGCCATGACCAGCCTGAAAAAATCCATGCGCTGGGACGAAGAAACCTACGGCCGCGAGTATGACCTCGACATCTTCATGATCGTCGCGGTCAACGATTTCAACATGGGCGCCATGGAGAACAAGGGCCTCAATATCTTCAACTCCAGCGCCGTGCTGGCCCGCGCCGAAACCGCCACCGACGCCGCGCACCAGCGGGTCGAGGCGATCGTCGCCCACGAATACTTCCACAACTGGTCGGGCAATCGCGTGACCTGCCGCGACTGGTTCCAGCTGTCGCTGAAGGAAGGTTTTACCGTGTTCCGTGATTCGGGCTTCTCCGCCGACATGAACTCCGCCACGGTCAAGCGCATCCAGGACGTGGCCTACCTGCGTACCCACCAGTTTGCGGAAGATGCCGGCCCCATGGCCCATGCGGTGCGCCCGGACAGCTTTATCGAGATCTCCAACTTCTACACCTTGACCGTGTACGAAAAAGGCTCGGAAGTGGTCGGCATGATCCACACCTTGCTCGGTGCCGAAGGCTTCCGCAAAGGCAGCGACCTGTACTTCGAACGCCATGACGGCCAGGCCGTGACCTGCGACGATTTCATCAAGGCCATGGAAGACGCCAACGGCGCCGACCTCAGCCAGTTCAAGCGCTGGTACAGCCAGGCCGGCACGCCACGCCTGGCGGTGAGCGAGTCCTACGACGCTGCGGCCAAAACCTACAGCCTGACCTTCCGCCAGAGCTGCCCGGAAACCCCGGACAAGGTCGAGAAACTGCCGTTCGTGATCCCGGTCGAGCTGGGCTTGCTGGACGGGCAGGGCGCGGGCATCGCCTTGCGCCTGGCCGGTGAAGCCACGGCCGGCGCCACGTCCCGCGTAATCTCGGTGACCGAAGCCGAGCAAACCTTCACCTTCGTCGACATCGCCGAACAGCCGTTGCCGTCGCTGCTGCGCGGCTTCTCGGCGCCGGTGAAACTGAGCTTCCCGTACAACCGCGACCAACTGATGTTCCTGATGCAGCATGACAGCGACGGCTTCAACCGTTGGGATGCGGGCCAGCAGCTGTCGGTGCAGGTGTTGCAGGAACTGATCGGCCAGCATCAGCAGGGCCAGGCGTTGCAGATGGACCAGCGCCTGATCACGGCCTTGCGCAGTGTGTTGAGCGACGAAAGCCTGGACCAGGCCATGGTTGCGGAAATGCTGTCGTTGCCGGGCGAAGCCTACCTGACGGAAATCAGCGACGTCGCGGACGTGGATGCCATCCACGCCGCGCGTGAGTTTGCGCGCAGGCAACTGGCTGACAACCTGCATGAACCGCTGTGGTTGCGTTACCAGGCCAACCGCGAACTGTCCAAGCAGACGCCTTATGTGGCGGCGGCCGAGCACTTCGCCCGGCGGGCCTTGCAGAACATCGCGCTGTCGTACCTGATGCTCAGCGGCAAGCCCGAAGTGCTGGCGGCGACCCTTGAGCAGTTCGACACCAGCGACAACATGACCGAGCGCCTGACCGCGCTGGCGGTGCTGGTGAACTCGCCGTTCGAAGCGGAGAAGGCCCAGGCGCTGGCGGTATTTGCCGAGAACTTCAAGGACAACCCGTTGGTCATGGACCAGTGGTTCAGCGTGCAGGCCGGCAGCCCGTTGCCGGGCGGGCTGGCGCGGGTCAAGGCGTTGATGGAGCACCCGGCGTTCACGTTCAAGAACCCGAACAAGGTGCGTGCACTGATCGGCGCGTTTGCCGGGCAGAACCTGATCAACTTCCACGCCGCCGACGGTTCGGGCTACCGCTTCCTGGCGGACCTGGTGATCCAGTTGAATGCGTTCAACCCGCAGATCGCTTCGCGCCAGTTGGCGCCGCTGACCCGCTGGCGTAAATACGACGGCGCGCGCCAGGCGTTGATGAAGGCGGAGCTGGAGCGCATTCGTGGGTCGGGTGAGTTGTCCAGCGATGTGTTCGAGGTGGTCAGCAAGAGTCTTGCTTAAAGCGCCGGCCAGGTAAGCGATAGAACGTGCAACGGGTAACCTGTGGCGAGGGAGCTTGCTCCCGTTGGACTGCGTAGCAGTCCCCTCTTTTGGGGGCGCTTCGCGACCCGGACGGGAGCAAGCTCTTATCAAGCTTAAAATAACTCACTTATTTTAAAGGGATAAAATTTCACACTGAAGTCTTGAGTCCTGCATAAATAATTTCAGGCGAGCGCATTTTTGTGGTGAGCGGGCTTGTCGAATCGTCGCACCGCCCGCGTTGGGCTGCGCAGCAGCCCCAAAACCAGGCGCAGAGGAGTGTCTGATACACCACATTTGTCTCCATCAGGGGCGCTTCGCGCCCCAGCGCGGGCGGTGCGACGATTCGACAAGCCCGCTCGCCACAGAGGTCCCAGTTTGCTGCGCGACAGCGCTACGTCGAAGAGGTAGTGGCACCTCCCTCGCCACAAGTGCAGTGTTCTTCCTTAAATGACGGGGCTCGTCTGATCGGGGCTGTTTTCCTGCTGACATTTTCTGACAGGGTGCTCTGCTAATCTGCAGCTCTTTTGTTTTTCGGCAGGATCAACGTGTCGCGTACCACTCGTTTACTGACGTTGTTGCAGGCCCTGCGGGGCAAGAAACGCCCGGTGACCGCCGCCGTGCTGGCAGCGCAATTGGAGGTGTCCGAGCGTACGCTGTACCGCGACATTGCCGAGTTGACCGCCCTGGGCGCGCCGATTTTCGGCGAGGCCGGGGTAGGGTATGTGCTGCGCAGCGGCCTGTTTTTGCCGCCCTTGATGCTCAACGCCGAAGAAACCGAAGCGATCGTGCTGGGCTTGCGTTATGTGGACCAGCGCGGCGATGACGTGCTCAGCCGTGCCGCCGCCAACGCCTTGGCGAAAATCGCCGATGTGCTCGACCCGGCGGCGCAGGAAGCCTTGCGCAACCCGACGTTGCTGCCCGGCCCGCCAGGGTTTGGCTACCCGGAAAACCGCGTGCCGCTGGATGTATTTCGCGAAGCGATTCGGCATCAGGACAAGCTGCATATCGACTACGCGGATGCCAGCCAGACCCAGAGTCAACGCCTGATCTGGCCCCTGGCCCTGGGATTTCTCAATGAGGTGCGGGTGATCGTGGCCTGGTGTGAGCTGCGCGGCGCGTATCGCACCTTTCGCACCGACCGTGTGGCGAGTGCCGAGGTCGTCGGCGAACGTTATCCGGGGCGGCGCAGCGACTGGCTGCGGGCCTGGCGCAAGCTGATGGAGCAGAATGAATCCGGGCCCTTCACTCCTGACAAAAACTGACACACCCCTGGCTTAGCATGCTGTTACAACCACCTGAAAAGGAGCTTTGCCATGTCCCAGCCTGAATTGGCCCCCGCCATCGCCGCCTATATCGCGGCGACCAATACCCGCGACACCTCGGTCATTGCCCAGTGTTTTGCCGACGATGCCAATGTGTTCGATGAAGGCCAGCACCAGGTGGGCACCGCCGCCATTGCACGCTGGATGGAAGACACCGGGCGCCGCTACCAGCCGCGTGTCGAGGTGCTCAAGGTGCAGCACCGTACCGGCAAGGTGCTGGTCAGCAATGTGGTCTCCGGCAATTTTCCCTGCAGCCCGCTGGAGTTGTGCTACACCTTTCGCCTGGACGCGCAGGGCAAGATTTCACGGCTGGACATCTCCCTGTAGGTCATAATCGCGGGCATGACTTTCGACTCGCCCCTCGCTGCTTACCAACACGCCATCGCCCAACAGGGTTTCGTTGCCGACGACGCCCAGCGCCGGGCGGTGGATGCCCTGCAAGCCTGCCATGCGGCCCTGCATCAGGGCCGTTCGCCCGTGACTGGCGTTTACCTGTGGGGGCCGGTGGGGCGCGGCAAGACCTGGTTGATGGATTAGTTCTACCAAAGCCTGCGGGTGCCCGCGCGGCGTCAGCATTTTCACCACTTCATGGGCTGGGTGCATCAGCGTCTGTTCCAGCTCACCGGCACCCATGACCCGTTGCAGGCCCTGGCGCGGGAGCTGAGCCGGGAGGTGCGGGTGTTGTGTTTTGACGAGCTGTTCGTCAATGACATCGGTGACGCGATCATCCTCGGCCGGCTGTTCCAGGTCATGTTCGAGGAAGGTGTGGTGATGGTCTGCACCTCCAATCAACCACCGGCCCAGCTGTATGCCGATGGCTTCAATCGGGAGCGCTTCCTGCCGGGCATTGCGGCGATCGGGCGGCATATGCACGTGGTGGCGGTCGACGGTGGCGGGATCATCGCTTGCATCCAGGTGTGGGCCGGCAGCGCTATTGGGTGAACCAGCCCGATGCGCTGGCGAACGTGTTCGCGCAATTGGCCGAAGGGCAGGCGGTGAGTCGTGGCCCGGTCACCGTCGGCCATCGTTCCATCGTGTGCGTGCAGGCCAGTGACAGCGTACTGTGGTGCCGCTATGCCGACCTCTGCGAACACCCCCTGGCGGCAATGGATTTCATGCTGCTGTGCGACCGCTTCAAGGCGATCCTGTTGGGGGACGTGCCCAACCTGAGTGCGCAACAGCGCCCAGGCCGGATTGCCCGCGGCACCGAGGATGGGGTCGAGCGCGTGGTGGCCGGTGATCGCGAGTTGCCGCAGTTGTCGGTGCACGACGACAGTGTGCGTCGCTTCATCGCCTTGGTGGACGAGTGCTACGACCGCAAGGTGCCGTTGTTCATCGACGCCCAGGTGCCACTGGAGCGCCTGTATACCGACGGTTACCTGGCGTTTCCTTTCCGTCGCACCCTGAGCCGGTTGCAAGAAATGCAGCTGCAGCGCTTTGGCTGAGGCCTGTACGAAAAAAGCCCTGGATGGGCACTTTGGGTTTTTTTAGTGCCAAAGCCTTCGCGCTTTCGGGCGCACATTTGTAGTTAATCTCCTTCATCTGGTGCTGACTCCACGCTTACAATCGTGCCCCTCAAAGGGAACAGATTCCCTTGTAGTCGTGATCGAGGACGGAAATGGACACCCCAGATATCCTGGTGCTGCAAGCAAGCTACACCAATCCTGTACATGCCGAAGCCATTGCCAAGGTGCTTAACCATTACGCCGAAGACCCCATGGGCGGCGGCCATAGCCTGCCAGCCGACCTGCTGGAGCAACTGCCGGCCGAGTTGGCCAAGCGCCCCCATGCGTTCAGTGTGCTGGCGTTTGTCGGCGGTGAGCCGGCGGGTCTGGTGAATTGCTTTGAAGGGTTTTCCACCTTTGCCTGCCGCCCTTTGGTCAACGTTCACGACGTGGTGGTGATGAATGAGTTTCGCGGCTTGGGGCTGAGCCAGAAAATGCTGCTGAAGGTCGAGGACATCGCCCGCCAGCGTGGTTGCTGCAAGATCACCCTGGAGGTGCTGGAAGGTAATGCCGTCGCCCAGTCGGCGTATCGCAAGTTTGGTTTTGATGATGCGAAGTTTGATCCGGCCCATGGGCGCATGTTGTTCTGGAAAAAGCCGCTTTAATAAATAACCGGCGAAAAAAAGGGCGCCAGCAGAGGGCGCCCAATAAACCTTTGCCAACGGAGCGGAATGGCCGAGGGTATTGCGGATTAACTAACGATTAAATTAACTCTTGGGCTGTTCCTGTTCGGTCGTGTTGGTGTTCGGTGTCTTGCCGTTGGCGGACGCCGTTTGTTCAGTCGTGCCGTGAAGCGTCTGCTGCGTGAAGGTGAAGTTGTTGTAGAACTCCTTCGAGCGCTCCGAGCCGCCTTCGGCAAACGCGGCGGCGGAGCCCAGGGTCATCAGGCTGGCAAGCATCAAGGTCGAGAGTTTCATCTGTGTTTACTCATTAAGTGTGATCGGTTATCTGCTCTGTCCTTGATCAGAATCTTGGGGCGATTCTGGTGCGATCTTATTAAGTGGGAATTAACGCGAGAAACATCCGAAGTTAACAATATCGTTAACTTCGGATGGCCGGCTTTAAAGCTTCCAGTCCAAGGCCAGCGTAATGGCGCGTGGGTCGCCCCAATACACGCCGTTATAAAAGCCGACGCGTTCGTAATACTTTTTATCGAATAGGTTGTTGACGTTAAGCGACGCTGAGACGTGCTCGTCGAATTGATAGCGGGACATCAGGTTGACCACCGTGTACGCCTGTTGTGTGATCTTCGCCCGTTCGGTCACCGATGTGTTGCCGACGCGTACCCCTGTAGGTCGATTGCTCCAATCGTAAATGTCGCTCTGCCAGTTCACCGCGCCGCCGACCGTGAGGTTGCGCCACGCCCCCGGCAAACGGTAGGCGCTGGACACTCTCAGCAGGTTCAGCGGCTGCCCGGTGTTGTTGCGTTTGCCCGAGCCGTTGACCGAATGGGTGTAGGTATAACCGGCCGTCAGGTTCCAATCGGGCAGGATTTCTCCGGCAGCTTCCAATTCGAAGCCGTTGACCTTGTTACCTTTGCCGCCGGACTTGTAGTACTCCTCGCCGGTGGTCGGGTTTCGCTCCACCGAATCGTCCCGCTCGGCGACGTTGTCCTGGGTGCTCCAGAAATATGCCGCCGCCAGGTTCAAGCGTTCGTCGAGCACGCTGCCCTTGAGGCCTACCTCGTAGTTGCTGCCGACCACGGGCTCCAGGTACTTCTTCTTGGCATACCGCAGGCTCTGGGGTTTGAAAATGTCGGTATAGCTCGCGTAGACGGTGTACTCCGGCGTCAGGTCGTAGAGCAGGCCGGCGTAGGGCGTCCACATATCATTGTGGGTCTGGCTGGTTTTCCCGGCGGCGGTAAGCTGGTCGTTGGCATCGTATTGCGGGGCGGCGCTTTTCAGTTCCCAACTGCCATAGCGACTGCCCAGCACCGCATGCAAGCGGTCGGTAAGGCTCAGTCGCGTGGCCAGGTAGCCGGCCTTTTGTTGCTTGCTGCTGTGTTCGCCCTTGAGGTCGGTGACGGTGTCGCCGAACTTGGCGATCCCGCCCATGTATTTCCAGTCTTCGATGGTGTAATAGCCGGCGGGTAGGTTGCTGCGCATCACGGGGGAGACGTCCCGCTGCGTGGCCTCGCCATAGCCCATCATCAGTGCATGTTCGCGGCCCAGCAGTGCATAGCTGCCGGCGAGGTTGAGGTCGACGGCCTCCATTCTCGATGTGCCGCGCATATGGCTCGCCCAGGCGGTCATGCCGCTGCGGTCATCGTTGGGGAAGCCTGCGCCGCCGTAGTACACCTTGCCATCCGTATCGCTCTGGCGATGGGTGTAGGCGGCCTTCACGTGCCAGTCGCCGCCCAGCCGATGGTCGAGGGTCGCGAAGGTGGTCTTGTCCGTCAGCGGCCAGGAACTCCAGTGCGCCGCCATATTGGTGGAGCGCGACAGTCCGGCCTTGCCGCCCTCACTGTTCCAGTACGGCACGGTACCCCATGAGGTGCCCTGGACCTGCTTGTTCTGGTAATCGAAACCTACGGCCAGCACGGTATCGTCGGAAAGATCGCCTTCCAGGATGCCGTAGCCGACCGCCCGCTGCAGGCCATAGTTGTCGCGGAACGATTGGCTGTCACGGTAGGCCAGCACCGTGCGTCCGCGCAGCTTGCCGTCGAACGCCAGCGGGCCGCCCACGTCCACGTAGCTGTAATAGTTGTCATGGCTGCCGGCGCTGACGCCGGTTTTCGCCTGCCATTGGGCCGTCGGGCGCTTGCGCACCATATTGATGGTGGCCGAGGGGTCGCCGGCGCCGGTGGTCAAGCCCGTGGCACCGCGTACCACCTCGATGTGGTCATAGATGATGGTATCGGCGTCGGACTTCATGTAGCCGAAGGTATTGAGCATTCCGTCAATCTGGAAGTTGGTGATGCCGTAGCCGCGGGAGGAATAGGACACGCGGTCGGAGTCGTTGTGCTGGACGTTGATCCCGGTGGTCTGGCGCAGCACGTCGGTCAACGTGTTGAGATTGAAATCATCCATCTGCTGGCGAGTGACCACCGAGATCGATTGTGGGGTTTCCTTGACCGACAGGTTCAGGCGGGTGGCGGTGCTCATCGAGCCGGTGGTGTAGGCACCGGTGTGTTCGGTGGTGGCGCCCAGGCCTTCGGCGGAGATGTTGGTCGCGCCGAGTTCGAGCGGGGTGTGTTCGGGGTCGGTTTCACCCAGCAGGTCCGGGCTTAGGGCGGCGCCGCACAGGCCGAGCGTGAGGGTCATGGAGCGGGTAAAAGGCGCGAACATCGCGGAAGACTCCTTGTCGTCTTTGCGGCCACCCCGGAAAGGGAAGGCCTTGGCTCAAAGACGAAAGGAGCGGGGGAACTTTAGGGCTAAACGAGAATGATTGTTATCTTTCTGTTACAAGGCCGGCGGTTCCTGCAGGACCACATCGGTCGGATTAACCTTCTTGGGCTTGATCAGGCTGAAGTCAATCAAGGCCTTTTGCGGGCGCATGTAGGGGTTGCCGATCATCAGCGGGCGCGGCGTGAAGCTGTCGCTCACGACGCTCTTGCTGCGGTCCAGTTCGTTGAAACTCAGCCCTGCGAGGTCGGCCCAGGTGTGGATCAATTGCGAGCTGCTGTAAGGGCGTTGCAAGTCGCCGGCAAACTTCCAGTCGTGGGTTTCACGCCATTTCGGCGAGGCGTAGGCCATGAACGGAATGGTGTACATCGGCGCTGTCGGCTTGCCTTCGTTACGCCCCAGCGTGGCGTGGCCAGCGGAATCGAATACGTCTTCGCCGTGGTCCGACAGGTACAGCAAAAAGCCGTTGGGATCGGTCTTGGCGTAGTCCTTGATCAGGCTCGACACCACGAAATCGTTGTACAGCACCGCATTGTCGTAGCTGTTGTAGATGGGCAGTTGATCGTCACTGATCCCGGCAGGCACGCCCTGGCGGTCGGTGAATTTGTCGAAGGTCGGTGGGTAGCGGTACTGGTAGCTCATGTGGGTGCCGAGCAGGTGCACCACGATGAACTTGCGCTCGGCCGGGTCGGCCAGGGCCTTGGAGAATGGCTCCAGTACATCGCCGTCGTATTGGCGGGCGTTCTGGTTGCGGTTGTTGTTCAGGTACACCTGCTCGTCGGCCTGTTCGGAAAAGGTCGTGAGCATGGTGTTGCGTTTGGTCATGGTCTGCTGGTTGGTGATCCAGTAGGTCTTGTACCCGGCCTGTTTCATCACGCTGACGATCGACGGTGTCTTGAGGTAGAGATCGGGGTTCTCCTCGTCGGCGAACGTCAGTACCTGTTGCAGGGCTTCGATGGTATAGGGGCGCGGGGTGATGACATTGTCGAACACCGCCAGTTGGTCGCGCAGCTTGTCCAGTTCCGGCGTGGTGTTGCGCGGATAGCCGTAGAGACTCATGCGTTGACGGTTGGTGGACTCGCCGATCACCAGCACCAGGGTCGACGGCTGGCCGGCCATGGTGTCCTTGAGGTTGGTCAAGGGCGCGATCTGGCTGGCGCTGTCGAGCATGCCCTGCATGTTGTCCAGCTGTTCGGTGTAGCGGCGGTAGGCAACGATCATCTGCCAGGGCACGGCCGGTTCGATGCGCGATTCGAAGCGGTCGATGGCGTCGTCCAGGGTGTCGCTGCGGGCAATCTGCTTGACCAGCGGGTAACCGATGATCGCCACCAGGATCGCCGTTGCCGCCACCAGGGCCTGGCCGCGCGGCAAATACACCGGGCGTACCCGGGTCAACAGGAAAATAGCCACGGCGGTGTGGGCAATGAACGCCAGCACGATCCACCAGGCGAAGTATTGGGTGGCGTACTCGCCGGCTTCGGAGATGTTCGACTCGAACATGATGAAGATGACGCTTTGGGAAAATTCCTGCTGGTAGATGAAGAAATAACCCAGGCTGGCCATGGAACAGGCCCACAGCACCACGCCGATCACAGCGGCCAGCAGGCGCGTACGGCGGGGGAATACCAGCAGGGGCGCGAGCCATATCGCGCTCATGAAGAAGGCTTGGCGAAAACCACTGAAGCCGGAAGTGCCGCTGAGTTGGATCAGCAGTTGGGTAATGCCGGAGAAGTACCAGAAAAACACGAATAGCCAGGCAAGACCGGCCCAATCAAAGCCTTTCGCAGACTTGCTGCTGCGTTCGAACATCGCCATCCAGCGCTCCAACCCGATAATTTTTCAGTTGACGCGCAGGGCTGCACGCAACAGAGGCCACCCTTGCATGGGATGGCCCTTGGGGGCGGGAGTATCGGGAAGGGCATGTGAAAACTTTGTGAGATTTATGTAGCCGTTATCTTACAAAGTGATGACGGGCTCAGCAGAGCGCGGGCTGCACACCGGAAGGCTGGTCCAGCTGGGCTTGAATGATATGGGCACGCAGGCGCATGACCTCAAGCTGCAACTGATCGCGTTCGTCTTTCAACTGGCGCAATTCATCGCGACGGAGTGTGACGTAGAGGGTCTGTGGAGGACGGGTCATCTGTGCTGTGCTCATTGCTTGCCTCGCAAATAGCCGGTGTGTCGCGGTGTGCCAGAACGCTTGAGTCGAGGTTCTCGGCAACAGTCGGAAGCAATTCTGAATTCTTTTTCACTTCAATGGAACTTTTTTATTTTTGGTGGTCGTGTGACTTTCGGCGGCGTGATGGTGAAACGATGGCAATTTTTTCCCATGAAACTACACGGATCTGCCCTGGACTAACCCTCATTAGCCTCATTGCGCTATAAACTATGTCACACATTTATTCAGTAGTTGGGAGCATCAGCACATGCAACTGGGGATTATCGGACTAGGCCGCATGGGCGGGAATATTGCACGGCGCCTGATGCTCAATGGGCATACCACCGTTGTTTACGACCGTAACGAAGCATTTGTCAAAGGTTTGAGCGAAGAGGGCGCCACCGGCGTTGCCGACTTGAAGGCCCTGGTGGCCGGGCTGCAGAAACCCCGTGCCGTCTGGGTGATGTTGCCGGCAGGCGACCCCACCGAAAACACCATCAATGAACTCAGTGAGCTGCTGGAAGACGGTGACGTGATCATCGACGGCGGCAACACCAACTATAAGGATGACGTGCGTCGCGGCAAGGCCCTGGCGCAAAAGGGCCTGCACTATGTCGATGTCGGTACCTCCGGCGGCGTCTGGGGCCTGGAGCGTGGCTACTGCATGATGATCGGCGGCGACACCGAGACGGTGCAGCGCCTCGACCCGATCTTCGCCAGCCTGGCACCGGGCCTGGGCAACATCCCGCGCACCAAGGACCGTTCCGCGTCGGCTGACAAGCGTGCCGAGCAGGGCTACATCCACGCCGGCCCGGCGGGCTCCGGGCATTTCGTCAAGATGATCCGCAACGGCATCGAGTACGGGATGATGCAGGCGTTTGCCGAGGGTTTTGACATCCTCAAGACCAAGAACTCGGAAAACCTGCCCGAAGACCAGCGCTTCGACCTCAACGTTGCCGATATCGCCGAAGTCTGGCGCCGTGGCAGCGTGGTCTCGTCCTGGTTGCTGGACCTGACCGCCGACGCCCTGGCCACCGACCCCAAGCTGGACGGTTACTCCGGTTCCGTGGCCGACAGTGGCGAAGGCCGCTGGACCATCGAAGCCGCCATGGAGCAAGCCGTACCGGTGCCGGTACTGTCCACGTCGTTGTTCGCGCGGTTCCGCTCGCGCCAGCAGAGCACCTACGGTGACAAGATGCTGTCTGCCATGCGCTTTGGCTTTGGCGGCCACGTGGAGACTTCCAAAAAATGACCGCCAACGGCAAGAAACTCAAGGCCGAACCTGCTCCACCCACCACCCTGTTTCTGTTTGGCGCCCATGGCGACCTGGTCAAGCGCCTGCTGATGCCGGCGCTGTACAACCTCAGTCGTGATGGCTTGCTGGGCGATGGCCTGCGTATCGTTGGCGTCGATCACAACGCCATCAGCGATGCCGACTTCGCCAAGAAACTCGAGGATTTTATCCGCACCGAGGCGGCGAGCAAGGTCAAGGGCAATGGGGATAACGCCCTCGATCCGGCATTGTGGGCGCAACTGGCCAAAGGCACCAGCTACGTCGAGGGCGATTTCCTCGATGACAGCACCTACGCCGACATCGGCAAGAAGATCGCCGGCAGCGGTACCGGCAACGCGGTGTTCTACCTGGCCACCGCACCGCGCTTCTTCAGTGACGTGGTGCAGCGCCTGGGCAGTGCCGGCCTGTTGACGGAAACCGATGACAGTTTCCGGCGCGTGGTGATCGAGAAGCCCTTCGGCTCCGACCTAGCCACCGCCGAAGCGCTGAATGCCAGCCTGCTCAAGGTGATGAGCGAGAAGCAGATCTATCGCATCGACCATTACCTGGGTAAGGAGACGGTGCAGAACATCCTCATCAGCCGTTTCTCCAACGTGCTGTTCGAAGCGTTCTGGAACAACCATTACATCGACCACGTGCAAATCACCGCCGCCGAAACCGTCGGCGTGGAGACGCGAGGCAATTTCTTCGAAAAAACCGGCACCCTGCGCGACATGGTGCCCAACCACCTGTTCCAGCTGCTGGCGATGGTGGCCATGGAGCCCCCGGCTGCCTTTGGTGCCGATGCGGTGCGCGGTGAAAAGGCCAAGGTCATCGGTGCGGTACGCCCGTGGTCCCTGGAAGACGCGCGGGCCAACTCGGTGCGCGGGCAATACACCGCGGGCGAAATCGCCGGCAAGCCACTGCCCGGCTACCGCGAAGAAGCCAACGTCGCTCCCGACAGCAGCACCGAGACCTTCGTCGCCCTCAAGGTGATGATCGATAACTGGCGCTGGGTCGGCGTGCCGTTCTACCTGCGCACCGGCAAGCGCATGAGCGTGCGCGACACCGAAATCGTGATCTGCTTCAAGCCGGCGCCCTATGCGCAATTCCGTGACACCGAGGTGGACGAGGTCAAGCCCACCTACTTGAAGATCCAGATCCAGCCCAACGAAGGCATGTGGTTCGACCTGCTGGCGAAAAAGCCCGGGCCGACCCTCGACATGGCCAACATCCAGCTGGGCTTTGCCTACAAGGACTTCTTCGAGATGCAACCGTCGACCGGGTACGAAACCCTGATCTACGACTGCATGACCGGCGACCAGACCTTGTTCCAGCGCGCCGACAACATCGAAAACGGCTGGCGAGCAGTGCAACCGTTCCTCGATGCATGGAAGGAGGACGACGGGATCCAGACCTACAAGGCCGGTGAAGACGGGCCCGCAGCGGCTGATGGGTTGCTGGCGCGCGATGGCCGCACCTGGCACTCGCTCGGATGAGTGATGCAGCGATTCATCCCATCCGTTTTATCCTCAGCGACGTGGACGGCACCTTGCTGCATCCGGATCACCGCCTGAGCCAGCGTACTGTCGACGCGGTGAGCGCCCTGCGCGAGGCCGGGGTGTTTTTCAGCCTGGCCAGCGGGCGACCGCCCAAGGCCATGCTGCACCTGATCGAGACATTCGGGATCGATGTGCCGGTGGCGGGCTTCAACGGTGGCACCTTGATCAACCCGGATGGCAGCATCCTGGTTGCCCACCACCTGCCGGCGGAGGCGGCGCTGGTGACCTTGGCGCTGTTCTCGGCCGAGCCGGATGTGGAAGTCTGGGTGTTTGCCGACGGCGACTGGCTGCGCCGTGGTCCGCCAGGGCCGGTGGAACCGCGGGAAGCCCATGGCCTGGGTTATGGGCCGGTGGTGGTGGAAAGTTTCGAACCCTACCTGGAGCGTATCGACAAGATCGTCGCCGCGAGCAACGACACCCAATTGCTGGTGGCGTTGGAAGCGCAATTGCAGCCCAAGGTCCAGGGCTTGGCCCAGGTGTCGCGTTCGCAGCCGATTTACCTGGATGTGACGGCCATGCTGGCCAACAAGGGCGAGGCGTTGAAGACCCTGGCGGCGCACCTTGGGGTGCCGCTGGAGCAGACGGCGGCCATCGGGGACGGGGGGAACGATCCGGCGATGTTTCAGGTGGCCGGGCTGTCGATTGCCATGGGGCAGGCGGAAGAAGCCGTCAAGCGCCAGGCCAGCGTGGTCACCGACAGCAATGTCGAGGAGGGCGCTGCGGAAGCAATCGAACGGTTTATTCTAGCGGCGCGATAAGCGTCTTAAGTTCCATTGTGCAACTCGCGATCACTGTTTTGCAGTGATCGCAAGTTAGCCGCGATTTACTTCGGCATGGCCCAGGACTGCAACTGGTAGCCATCTTTGTCGAGTTCGGCGCGGGCCTGCAACAGCAAGTCTTCCAATTGCGCCGGGTCGCTATAGGTGTTCGACGACAGCTGTTTGCTGCCGATACGGTTATTGGTGCGGTCGATGACACTCAGGCTCAGGGCGCCATTGCCATCGTGCCAGGCCACGCATTGAAAGGGCTGGAAAGCACGGTCTGCGATCAAAAGAGCTTCGTTGATGCGGAGCGGGGCGTTCATGTGGGTCTCTCTCTAAATGCCCATTCAAGTGAGTACCGGCGGTTGGGCTGACCGTGCGGCGGGTTACTTGTACTGATGCGCGATGACGGGGTACGGGTCACATGTTAGAGCAACAAATTTCAACTTTTCCTGATGGACGTCATGTAAGCGGCTGTTTTGAAAGCTGATTGAAAGTTTTGCGAAGACGCAACTTTTTGACCTGCAAACACGAGTAGTGGCTTTTTGTCCGCACTTATAGCGAAACGATACAAGCACGCTGTCAAGATCTTGCTAGGGTTATCGGCAACCATTACAAACTGTTGTTTCTAAATAACTTTAGTGATTTTTGACGCCAAGGATCAGTCATGGGTGTGCCCCTCGTCCAACGTCGTTTGCTCGTGGTTGACCCCTGTGACGACTGCCACGGGTTGCTGCCCGGTTTGCGTACGGCCGGGTGGGATGTCGACAGTTGCACATTGGAATCGGTAGGAGAGCGCTCATGCGATGTCGGCCTATTGCGCCTGCAGCCCTATCATCTGGAGCGGCCTGAAGCGGTCAAGGAACTGATCAGTCGTAGTGGCACCGAGTGGATCGCCGTACTCAGCCAGGATGTGCTGCGCCTGCAAAATGTGGGGGACTTCGTCTGCGAGTGGTTTTTCGACTTCCATACCCTGCCATTCGACGTGGCGCGGGTGCAGGTGACCCTGGGCCGCGCGTTTGGCATGGCGCGCCTGCGTGGCAAGGGTCACACCCCGGTAGATGAAGGGCACGAGTTGCTGGGGGAAAGCCGCCCCATTCGTGAGTTACGCAAATTATTGTCCAAGCTGGCGCCCACGGAGTCCCCGGTGCTGATCCGTGGCGACAGCGGCACCGGCAAGGAGCTGGTGGCCAAGACCCTGCACCGCCAATCCCAGCGCCATGCCAGGCCCTTTGTCGCGATCAACTGCGGCGCCATTCCTGAACACCTGATCCAATCCGAACTGTTCGGCCATGAGAAGGGCGCGTTTACCGGTGCCCATCAACGCAAGGTCGGGCGCATCGAAGCGGCCCATGGCGGCACCCTGTTCCTCGATGAAATCGGCGATTTGCCCATGGAACTGCAAGCCAACCTGCTGCGCTTTCTCCAGGAAAAGCAGGTCGAGCGGGTCGGCGGCAGCCAGCCGATTCCGGTGGACGTGCGGGTGTTGGCGGCCACCCACGTCGACCTTGAGGCGGCCGTCGCCAAGGGCGCTTTCCGCGAAGACTTGTACTACCGGCTCAATGTGCTGCAGGTGGTCACCGCGCCCTTGCGCGAGCGCCATGGTGATGTGGCGATGCTGGCCAACCACTTTTCACGCTTCTACAGCCAGGAAACCGGCCGCCGCCCCCGCAGCTTCAGCGATGACGCCCTGGTGGCCATGGGGCAACACCCGTGGCCGGGCAATGTGCGCGAACTGGCCAACCGCGTGCGCCGCGGCCTGGTACTCGCCGAAGGGCGCCAGATCGAAGCCGCCGATCTGGGATTGCTGGGCGAACAGGCAATTTCGCCACCCATGGCTACACTGGAAGACTATAAGCACCGTGCTGAACGCCAGGCGCTGTGCGATGTGCTCAATCGGCACAGCGACAACCTGAGTGTCGCGGCCCGTGTGCTGGGGATTTCCCGGCCGACGTTCTACCGGTTGCTGCACAAACACCAGATCCGCTAGGGCGGGTAAACCGAAAAGCCCCGCAACGACCCTTATCGTTGCGGGGCTTTTCCTTGTGCACCGGATTCTGTAGCGGTCGGGTTAGAAGTAATACGGGAATTTCAAGCTGAACGTAAAGTCCGGCGCATCGTCTGTCATGCCGATTGCCAGGTTCGGCACGATGGTCAGGTTATCCGACGCGGCAATGGTCATCCCCACGTTGAAATAACCGGCGTTGGCATCGCTGGAAACCACCGATTGCCAGTCGCCGCCGTTGGGCTTGAGCCTGCTCTTGCGCTGCACCAGGTCGGACACCGAGAACGACATACTCATCTTCTCGTTGAGGGCAAAGGCCACGCCGACCCCGAACTGGAAGCTGTCGCCCAGGCTGACCTTGCCGCCGACCTTCTGGTTGACGTCACTGCTGATGTCATCGAAGGATTCTTCGAAGTTATGGGTGTAGGACAGCGAGCCGAATAACACGGCAGGATCGAAGGTCTTGACCAGGGAAATGCCCGGAGTGATCGACCACACGCCATTGCCCGTAGGCAGGCTTTCCGGCACGAACAGGTTGTCGTTGCCGGGTGTATTGATCAGCTTGATACCAAACGGTTCTTTGCCGGTGGGCGCCGTGACCCGCACCGACACCACCGCATCCGGCAGGGTGGGGGTTTCGTCGAGGAACTTGTAGGCCACGCCGAAGTTGACGTCGCCGATGGTCGGGTCGCGGGTGACCGATTGTTCCGACGTCGCGGTGCCGTTGTTGCCGGCACCGGCAGACTGGTAAGTCGACTCGCGGTACACCACCGGCACGTTCACGTCGAACTGCCAACGGTTATCGACGTTGTAGCGCCCGGTCAGGTCCAGGGTCCAGTTATCGGACTTGATCCGGTCCAGGTTGATATTGCCGAGGAAAATCGAGTCCAGCGCCAGGAACCCGTTGAGGGTCAACTGACGGGCGTCGTAACGGGCATAGGTAACGCCGGTTTCGAAGCTGAACTTGCCGTTGCCGAAAAAGCCGCTGGCTTCGTTATAGAGGTTACTGACACTTTGCGCCGGGGCCGAATCATCCTTGAGGGACTGGCCGTAGGAACTGCCGCCGCCCCCCGCCCCGCCGGATGCCGCCGCGGCCCCCGTGCCCGCGACGGTGGTGCCGTTGGCTTTTTGAAAGTCTGCCGGCGACTTGGCCAGGCGTTTGGGGGCCGGGGTTGCCGGTTGGTCTTCGACCTGACGCACGCGCTGCTCCAGCACGGCCAGCGCTTTTTGCTGCACTTCGTACCGCTGCTTGAGTTCCAGGAGTTCCCGTTTGAGGGTTTCGATGTCGCTGTCTGGCGCTGCATACAGAACGGATGCGGGCAAGAGCGTACTTAAACAGATCACAGCACGGAGCGATAACGATCGATGCATGAAATAAGCCGTCCTTTTCTAATGCGTAAGTGTCGACGGTCAGCGTAGTTCAATAACCGAGCGTGCGTAGGGCTTTGAGTTGATCCAGATTGCAGTTCAACGCACCGTTGTTCAAACCGTTGTTGTTCATCACGACGTTAAGTTGGGTCATGTTGTTGACGAAGTTAGTGTTGCCGGTCAGCACCGTGCCTTGCAGCACATTCCCGCCGCCGATCTGCTGCAGGCTGTTGCCCTGGTTGTGGTTGGCCTGGATCGCCATCTGCAAGCCACCGTTGTTGGCCGACACGCTCACGCGGCCTGCCGCGCTGTCACCGGTCACCGTGCCGCCGGCGACCAGCACCTGTCCTGATTGCACGATGTTGGAGGGCGCAAAACCGTTCTCGACGGTGATGCCCACATTGTTGTAGGCGGTGTTGCCATCGCCGGCGGTGCGTACGCTTTGTGTCACACCCTGGCCGCTGCCCAGGCCGGCGCCGCCGGTTACCGTGCCGGTGCCGGTGTTCGGGTTCGTGCCGTTGCCGGTCGAGCCGGTGGTTTGTACGTAGAATTGCGGGGTGATGGTCGACGAATCGATCTGCATGCTGGCCTTGCCGGTGATGGTGTCACCCACGGCGTTGGTCCAGGTGCTGCTCATGACAATGCCGAAGCTGATGATCCGTCCCGGCATCACGTAACGACCGCGCAGGTCGGCCATTTCCGAATCCTTGAGCTCGATGGGTTTGAACCCCGACGAAGCATAAGCGGGCATTGAGGCTGCCAGACACAAGACCGTCAGCCAACGGGAAGTGTTCATCTTTTGCTCCTGGAGCGTCCTGCCCCTTATTGCGCTTCTTAGAAGAAGTCGCTCTGGATAAAACCGAAATCCATCAGCTCGGCATCGCCTACGGGCCTGAACTCATTCAACTGGTTCTTGGCGGTCAGTGGCGTGGGCGGGTCGAGCAGGGCGTTGGCCTTGTCGTAACCTTCACCCAGCACGGCGAACACGATGCCGTTCCAGCCCTTGACGAAGTCATCATGGGAATAGCGCTTATGGCCCAGTACCGGGTCGCCGATATAGACCCAGTCCTTGTCGGCCCGCTGCATCACCACGAAGTGCTTGTAGCCACGAATTTCCAGCAGGACCACCACGGGGATCCTTACGGTGACCAGTGTTTCTGGCGCGATTTTGTAGCCCCGGGCACGCATGCCGATGCTTTAGAGGTAGCGCTTCATGTCCAGCATGGAAAAGCCCTGGGTACGCACCAGGTCCTGGTCGGCATTGACCAGCATGCCTTTGATGACGTGATCTTCGTCTACATCCAGCCAATAACCCTGGCGCAGAATGGTAGCGAGTGCCGCAGCACCGCAGCTGAAATCGGTTTTCTGTTCCACCAGGTTGGCGAACCGGCGTTCACGAATACTCTCGACCTTCTTGTAGATCACTGTACCGCCAGGCAGGGCGGAGATCGCCATGGTGCCTGCCCAGGTCGGGCCGGTGAGCAGCATCAGGAGGGTGAGGGTCGCGAGGCGCATGATCGTGTGACCTGCTGGACACTGGAATAAAAAAGGGCCTTGTTGCCAAGGCCCCGTTGGATCAGAAGCGCACGCCGCTGGCGCAGACGCTGCAACCTTGACCGATCGACAGGCTGTTGCTGCCTTGGTTGCCCGAACCGGATTGCAGGTTCACACCCACATTGCCGGAGTTGCGGTTAACCGAGTTGTCGAGGCTGGAGTTGTTGGACACGTATTGGGCTTTGCTGCCATGGCCATACCCGTAGCTGGTAGCGGCAGTGTTCAGGTAGCTGTTGGCGAGCGAGTTTTGCTCGGTGTTGGCGGCCGCTGCGATGTTTTTGCCATCAGCGGTGGTGATTGCCAGGTTGTTTTTACCCTGGTTGCCTTGACCGGCCTGGCCGTTGTAACCCAGGTTGCCGGAGTTCCCGTTAGCCGAGTTATCCAACGAGGCGTTGTTCTGGGTGCCTTTGTTGACGAAGTTGTTGAGCCCTCTGTTTTGATTGACATCGACGACAGCGAATACCGTTGCAAAGTCACCTTTGGCACTGGAAATGGCGCCGGAGTTGTCGGCCTGGTTACCACTGCCCGCCTGTACGTTGACCCCGGTGTTACCGCTGTTGCTGGTGACCGAGCCGTCGGCGGAGGCGTTGTTTTCGGTTTTGGTGTCATCGAACTTGTTGCCCACGCTGTTTTGCACATCGGTCACCACAGAGGCAACCACACCGGTGGGTTGAGGTGCAGGGTGCCAGCCACCACCTGCTTGAGCAGCAGCAGCCATGAGTGCGGCCAGTGCGAAAACCAGTGGTTTCAGAGCCATTTGAGGTTTCATGGTGTTTCTCCTTGCTTCTAATTAGTTGGTTAAGTGTTGGTACGGTCTAACGAGTGCTACCAAGCGTTTACTTGATAGTGATGCCCAGGGTGTTAGCCACTCGGTTCCCCACCCCGGCACTCTGGTTCACCTGAATCACTCCTCGGCTGCCTGTGAAGGCCTGGTCGCTCGTAACGACAAGGCGGCTGCCAGTGGTGGGGGTGAGCCCTGAGTCGGTTGCCAGCGTCGTGGTGTTCTGTTGCAACAGGACGCTGTCATCGATGCTTTGCGGGCCAGGGTTGATGCTGATCCGCACGGCATTGATGGATTGGTTATTGGCCCCGGCCGACTGGTTGATGCCCAGTACACCGTTGCCGTTGGTAAATGAGCTGCCCTGGATCGCCGCCCTGGCGTTCAGGGACGGGTCGACACTGCCGTCGAGGCGCTGGATGTTGACGTTGGTGGCCTGGCCACCGAGCGCGATGGCGCGGCTGTTGGACATTTGTTGCTGGTTGCCGGCCGCCTGGTTGATCGACACGACACCCTGGTATTGTTGGCCGCTGTTGTGGATCACCGCCGTGTCGTCGGCGAATGCCGGGGCGCTGGCCAACAGGGCGAGAACGAACAGGGAACGATTCATCACTTGCCCCCCAGCATGCTGCCGATGTTATTCAACGGCGCCATGCCGCGCTGGACCGAGTCGCTGATCTGCCCGCCCATGCCGCTGCCCGCACCGTGGCCCGCGGCGGAGCCGGCCCCCAGGGTGGACATGCTGTTTTGTGTGGTGTGCAGGCCGGTCAAGGTGCCGTTGGTCTGAACTGCGCGGACAATGCTTGAGCCGCTGCTGATGCCGCCGATATCCATATCACTGAGCTCGCCAGTGGCACCGATGATGTCCCGGCTGGGGTTGGCGTTGGCGGTGGTGGGGTAGGGGTCTTTACCGAAGGCGGCGCGGCCGTACATATGAGCCTGTACGTTGCGCCCTGTCACGATCACGCCATCCTCTGCAAAGCTGGGAACACTGATGCCGACGCTGAGTACACAGCTGATCAGCAGCACGTTCATCGAACCTTGAGTGAGTGTGGCCACGGCGGCATTCCTTATTCGTCGCGCTGACCCTAAACAGCGCTGCAAGGGATAGAGCAGAAGCCGTGCCGCTTTTTATTTACCGTTGTTATTCAATGGCTTGGAGTTGTTTGTGGGCGAAGTGATGTCAGTGCTGTTTCAGCGCTGAGACACCTGCCGCCCAGGCATACACACAGCGCCGTACCACAAACGATTCACCAAGCTGTATCAGCGTTGTAACACTGCCTATGACAAAACGATGAATCCGCACCACAGGGGCGGTCCAGGGGAGTCGAGTGTCTCAAAAATGGACACTTCAGGCGCAACGACGCCCGAGCCGGGGGCAAGCTCAGCCTTTGGGGGATTTACGCGGGATGGAATTGAGTACGGGGTTGCCATCCTGGTTCTGGGTCAGATAGACCGGCAAGACCTTGGGCAAGGAGGGGATGAGGTTATTGACCTCGGTGATGTTGTAGATGCCGCCGATGCGAATCGTCCCGGTGTTGGCGTCTGCCAGCATCACCGGTTTGTTCAGGTAGCGGTTGATCAACGGCAACGCATCCACCAGCGCCAGGTTGTCGAGCACCAGCTTGCCCTGGCGCCAGGCCAGGGCGCTGTCATTGGCGGTGATTGCCTGTATGCGCGGCGTTGCATCGCCCTGTTGGTAGCTGGCCTGCATGCCCGGCGTCAGGGGCACGCTGCCGTGTAACGCGTCGCTGGCAATCTGCACCGAGCCTTCGAGCAACGTGACCCGCACCTGGTCTTCATACTTCCAGACGTTGAACTGGGTGCCCGTGACGCGCACCTGGCCTTCGCCTGCGTGCACGATGAACGGATGGGCGCTGTCATGGCTGACCTTGAAGAACGCCTCGCCCTTGTTCAACGTGACGCGGCGCTGATCCTTGTAGTTGCTGAAGACCAGCTCGGTACCCAGGTTGAGTTCCACCTGGCTGCCGTCGCCCAGGGTGACCTGGCGCAAGCCGTTGGCGGCCTGGAAACGCTCATAGGAACTCGGCAGCCAGCCGGCTTCCCAGCCAGTGAAGGCGGCCAGAGGCAAGGCGACCAGGCAGATCGCCGCCGCGACCGCGTAGGTGCGCAGCCGGCTGCGCGGCTTGAACGGCACCACCACCGACGGGATCTCGTGGCGCGGCAGGTGGTCGGCGACGTCCCAGATTTCCAGCATGGCCGCGTATTCAAAGGCGTGCAGCGGATGGGAGTCATGCCATTGCGCAAAAGCCTGACGTTCATCCGCGGTGCAATCACTGGCGTGCAGGCGCATGCACCAATGCGCGGCGGCGTCGGTGATGGCGTCATATTCGGCTTCTGAAACGGACTTTTCGCTCATTAACTCATCCTGATTTCGCACATTCTAACCTCCCGAGGTGGACCGCGAGAACAGGCGTCATGGCGATTGCACATCAATTGGAACTTATTCTTATTTGCCAGGACCTAAAAAATTCAGGACATTCCCACAATGGAGTACGAATATGCTGAAGAAAACCTTAGTCGCCCTGTGTGCAACCACCGCGCTGCTCAGTGCCGGCGCCGCCATGGCCGATAAGCCCGGTGCGGGCTGGATCACCATTGAAAAGGCGATTGAAGTGGCCAAGACCAAGGCCGGCTACATCGAAGTCTATGCGGCCGAAGCCGATGACAACGGCTATTGGGAAGTCAAGGGCCGCAAGTCAGACGGCACCGTGTATGAAGCGCGCATTGATGGCGCTTCGGGCAATATCCTGCGTGACCAGAAAGACTGATAGACCCGCCGGGAGCCTGTTCAGGCTCCCGCATCCAGTTCCCGGCCGAGTTGGCTGATCATGTAGGTCACCGAGTCGGCATTCGCCAGAATGGTATCGATACGTTTATCGGCGTCGCTCATGAAGATGGCACGGGCATCACTGAGGGTGCGAGTGCCGGTGGTGCTCAGCACCTTGTCCTTGGCCGGTGTGGTCCCGCGGTTGCTGCCGAAGTCTTCCCATTCCTGGGAAAAATCGTCCCAGGTCTTGAACAGCAGGGCGGCGGGCGTGAGGGTGGACAAGGCGGTCTCACGCAAGTCGGCCAGGTCGGTCTGCATCGGCCTGGCGCCGCGGATGCTGACATTGATCAGGTCGTGGAACGGCCGCATGCTGTCCAGGTAGGCCAGGTCTTCGGTCAAGGATTTGATGTGGGTGATTTCGTGAATCAGCACCGTTGCCCGTGCATGGGCAGAGAGGTTGAAGGGCGTGTTCAGACGGTTTTGGTAGATATCCATGTGCGGGTCGAAGAAGCGATCGAGCAAATAGATTTTCTGCTCCGTGTCATTGGGCAGCACGAAGGCAAACGTGTCGTGTGGGCTATAGCGATGGGTGCCGGCGACAAAACGCTGTGAGTCGGGACCGATCAGGGTGTGATTGGTCAACTCATCGAGCAGTTCGTCGACGCGTCGCTCGACTCTTTGCACTTGATCGGAGGTCAGCGTGATCACGCCGAACAACTCACTGAAAAACCGCCCGGCACGACTGTTGGGGTCCAGGTGCGTGGCAAAGTGCAGGAGGTTGCGCTTGCAGGTGACCGCATAGTACGTCGCGACATTGAGCGCTTCATCGATGCACTGGGCTTTCCAACTCGACAACGTCGCAATTTCCCGCATGCCCGCCGCTTCGATATTGATGGCATCGCGCTCGGCCGCCCGTGTTTGCACCCTGCCGGTGTAGCGACTCAAGGTTTTTCCGTAGCGTGGATGATGTCGATCCAGGTCCAGTGTCCAGCCGCCCTGGGCATGGTGTTGTACATAAGGGCCGTGCAACTCGCCGTTGCTCAGGCGCCAGCGTTGCCCCGCTTTTTTCACCGGGTAGACCTTGCCTGCCACCGCGACAAAATCGCGGGTGCCGGTCTCATCTCGATAGGGGCTGTTGGGTGAAACTTGCTTCAAATCAGCCAAGGCCACCCCATGGTTTTCAAACGCTTGCAAATGGGTACGCCCGGGAGCGGTCAGGTCCAGGTCAGCCGACCTATCGGGTGAGGGCGCAAAGGCCTTGTCCATGTCCCTGCGCAAAGAGGCCAGCTCGGCCACCCCGGCGGCAAAGGTCTTGAGCGCGTGTTGCCAGCGATGTTGCTGCAGGTCTTCAGCGGAGGCCTTGAACAATTCATAGCTGCGCCACACCACCAGCGGATAGGCGAGCTTGCCGGCCAGCAATTGCAGGCCCTTGGGGATTTCCTCGCTGAACAGGCTGGTGACCGCGTCCCATTGGGCGCTGCCCAATCGCTCGAACTGGCGGGCCAGCATCCGCAGCAGCATCTCACTATTGTCATCGAACAACTGGTTCAGCAGGTTGCCGCCGATGGGCGATACGCCAAGACGAATCTCGGACAATCCTTGGCTCCAACGCTCGCCCAGCAAGTTGCGGTAAGTCGCTTGATGGGGCGCATCCAGCTGCCCGACTATCCAATCCTGCAGTGCGCCCGGGGTGGTGAATTCATGGAGCAGCGCGGCTTCATCCGCGTATTCGCGCAATAGATGCCTGGGACTGTAGGGCGCGTACAGGACCAGTGGGCCGCGGACGCCGGCGGCCGGCCCGATCAGGTAGCAGCCCAGCGCCTTGACCCGCGCCGCGCCCTCGGTGGCGATCAACTCAAGCGGACGAACGATCGCGGTCGCGCCACGCACGGCGGCCCGCGCCACCGCATCGGGCATGTCGAAGGCTTGCTGGATATAGCTCCAGGCCGAGGCGGACAGCCGCTCATCGAGGGTTTGCCCATGGGCGTATTGCAGCAATTGCCAGGGCAATTGCCGGCAGAACAATCGACGCCGTTCGCGGGCCTCTTCGGACTGACCCTTGAGAAGAGGGGTGAGCCGGGCCTGGTAGAGGCGTTTCAAATCCAGTTGGCGCACCAGCTGCACGATGGCATTGCCGTCCAATGCCGCCGGCAGCGGCGTGGCGGTACGCGAACGTGGCCGTATGGCGTCGCCACTGAGTTCGGGCAAGTGCCGCAAGGCAAAGTCCGTCAGGGTCTGGGCGTTACCTTTCAGGTCGATACGGCCGGGTATCAATACGTTATCCGGATTGACCACTTGCCCCGGAAAACGCGCGTTGAGCAGTTCCGCAAGCACACGCCGGGCTTCATTGCGCATCGGCGTGATGCTGTGCAGGTAGTCACGTGCGTCCGGTGCGCTGATGCGGTATTGCTCCAGCAGTTCGGCGTGGAGGATTTGCTCGTGGGGTGGCGCCATGCCCAGCCCTACCGGCAGCGCCTGCTGGCGGACCAGCGCGTGCGCGATGGCGATGGCCCTGGGCAGGTTGCTCGGTGGCGGGCGGCGGATCAGGTTGTCCATGCCGGTCTGCAAACGCGCGGCCTTCAGTCCCATCCAGAACAGATGATTGATCTCGTCACGGGTGAAGTCGCTGTAGGTCTGTTGCCGGTCATGCAGCAGGTGATCGTCGATACGTTGCAGTGGGCCGAGCTGACAGGCCTGATGGGGCACGCGCTTGGAGACGCGCAGGTTTTCCATCAGGGGCAGTCGCCGCCGGGGATCCTGCAGGCGTTGCTCCAGGTCATCGCGCAGGGCCTTGATCGATGCAAAGGCTTCATAGCCGCCATGGGGCGTCCACAACAGCGCCATGCCTGAATGCACGTTGTCCAGGCCGCCACGTTCGGTCAATACAAAACAATTGGCCAGGGCATGGGGCGTGGCATCCGAGCCGATGCGGACAGTCAGGCCGAACGCATCCGGGATAAAGCCGTTCAAGCCATGGCGGGTGAGGCGGGTCATGCTGTCGGCCTGGAGCGTGCTGTCCAGCAACGCCAGGCCGGCGGGCGACAGGCTCTTGTTCAGCGCCCGCAGTTGCGCTTCGCCGTTCAGGCCTTGCAGCATGCCCTGGCTCAGGTGCGCCTGGTTATTCTCCAGCAGCACATTCGGCAAGCTGCGCAGGTCATTGCGGGCAAACGTGCTCACTACCTGGTCGATGATCGCGTTGAAGGTCGCGAGGGTCAGGTTGTTCAGTTTGTAGGCGGCACCGGCGCTGCGCTTGCCGTAGAACCAGGTCAGGTAGGACGCGGGCAGGGCATCGGCTTGCCTGGCCAGGCGGGCGATAAAGTGCTCGACCATGCTCGAAGACGCCTGGGGCAAGCGCTCTTCGCGCTCCTGGGCCTGGGTGGGGTAGGTATTGATGTAGACGTCTTCGGGCTGCAGGTCCAGGTTTCGTCTGCTCAACTCCACCTGCAGGGCATGGGCGGCCAGGGTGCGCAGGGTTGGGAGTTGGCTGCGCTCCCGTGCCATTGCCGCCTCGACCGCCTGCAGGCGTTGCAGGTGCAGCCTGGCTTTTTCCGCCTGGACGGTGGAGGGGCGGCCATTGCCGCTGCTAATCGGATGGATGGACCAGCGTCCGTCGCTTTCCTGCTCCAGCAACCGAGTGTCGAGCATGTTGCGTACGTCCAGGGCGCTGTCGAGCAGGGCGGCCAGGTCGACGTTGCCTGCGCTGCGCCGATAAAGCCCGAGCGCATGCTCAAGGTTGCCGAGCTGTTTGGCGACGATGTCCGCGACCGTTTCCTGGAACACATCGCCGGCGACAGGTGTTCCGGTCACCTGGATGTGATCCATGCCGACGAATACGCTGCGCTCATCCATGGACAGGAAATTGAGCAACTCGTCTTCGTGCCCCGCGGTCTTGAGCATGGCCAGCAGGGTGTCGTTGAGGTCCTTGAGGTCGGCGAGTACCTGCAAGCCACGGGATTGGGTGTAGAGGTACGCGTGGGCAGTGCTGATCATCAGGGTGCTGGCCAGCTCGACGTAATGCTGAAAAGGCGCATGCACCCGCACTTTTTCGATGTTCAGCTGGCTGTCAACGGCTTTGCGCGCGGCCTGGTCCGGAAGGAATACCGTGCGCAGCCGCAGGCTTTCAGCGCTGCTGAGGATCGTTGCCTGGTGCTTGAACAACAGGTCGGCGCGAAACTTGTCAGCCATGACCCGGCTGAAGAAGCGCACGCGCGACTGGCCATCCTTGAAGTCTTCGTTCCAGTAGGTTTGCAGCAGGCTGTTCAATAACTTCGAAAGAATGCTGGCGGTTTGTTCGACCACGCTGTCCCAGCGCTGTTGCTCCTGGACCAGTTGCTCGGCGCTGAAGGCCCGGGTGTCATGCCCGATGTTGAAATACGTGTGGGTCTGGTCCGTGGGCCAGGCCTGCTGCACATAGAAGCGCAACAGCGCATCCCGCAGCGGTTCGGAGGCGACCCAGTGCATGTCCGCGGCCGTGGCCGCACGGCGGAAAAAGTTCACCCGGGTGTTCCTCTGGTTCACCCCTGGAAAATAGGTGCGGGCCATGATGCCGAGCAAGGTGTCGAGCATCTCGCGCAGGCTGGGGAGTTTGCGCAGCTCGGCGAGCATCGCCAGCACATTTTTCTGCTGGGCCGCGAGGATCACGCGTTCCTGGTCCTCCATCACTGCGCCCTGGATCACTGCGGTGGTGACTGTCAGTCGTGTGTCCGCCCCAAGCCCATCCCGCTCGTCGATCGACAGGAAACTCAGCAGGTCGGCGCGGTGCTGCGGTTGAGCCAGGCGGTCGCCGAGTGCATCGAACAACCCGGTGTGGCTTGCGAACAGCTCCAGGCCGCCGTAGGGCGTATAGAGCACGGTCTTGGCCTCGTCGGGTGTCGGGCTCATCACGAAGGCGCCGGCCAATGGGATGGCAGGTTGGTCGGCGAGGCCCACCAGCAGCCTTTCCACCCGCATGGGATAGCCGGTTTCCGTCGGCGCCATGCGTATCGCGTCAGTGGCGTAATACAGCGTGTTCAGCCAATCAAGGTCCTTGACGGTGAACCCGAGCGCACGCTCCCGTTCCGTCGGTTCCTTGCGTCGGTCCGGGCGCAACAGTTCTTCGAAGAAATAAGGTGGGGTGACGTTTGCCATGCTGCACTCTCCATCGGTATGGCGCGTTTGAGGCTCCAAAATAGGTGCTGGCATCACGTGGAGGGCGGTAGATAACTGGCGCAGATCTCAAGCGCCCGTTGACAGCAGGCACGGCAGGCGTTGTTTAATCATCGGTCTGGATTCTTGTTGTCTCTTCCAATTATAAAATCGGAGCTACAGATGTCTGCCCAGTCCCCGATAGTCGACAACGCCACAGCCCTCATCGGTTTCAACGACCTGGTGGGGTTGCTGAGTGCGGTATTCGTGAAACACGGCACCGCGCCGGAAGTGGCCGAAATCCTGGCGCGCAATTGCGCCAGTGCCGAGCGTGACGGCGCCCATAGCCACGGCATTTTCCGCATCCCCGGTTACCTCAGCACGTTGGCCAGTGGCTGGGTCAATGGCAAGGCGGTGCCGGTGGTCACTGATGTGGCGTCCGGCTTTGTACGGGTAGACGCCGGCAACGGGTTTGCCCAGCCGGCCCTTGAAGCGGCGCGCGCGCTGCTGGTGGATAAGGCTCGCAGTGCCGGTATCGCACTGCTGGCGATCCACAATTCCCATCACTTCGCGGCCTTGTGGCCGGATGTCGAACCCTTCGCCGAGCAAGGATTGGTGGCGCTGAGCGTGGTCAACAGCATGACGTGCGTGGTGCCCCATGGCGCCGACCGGCCGCTGTTCGGCACCAACCCCATTGCCTTTGCCGCGCCGCGTGCCGACGGCTTGCCGATTGTGTTCGACCTGGACACCAGCGCCATCGCCCACGGCGACGTGCAGATTGCCGCGCGCAAGGGTGAGCGCTTGCCGCCGGGCATGGGGGTCGACAGCCTCGGCCAGCCCACCACCGACCCCAAGGCTGTGCTGGAAGGCGGCGCATTGTTGCCCTTTGGCGGGCACAAGGGCTCGGCGTTGTCGATGATGGTCGAATTGCTGGCGGCGGCCTTGACGGGCGGTAACTTTTCCTTCGAGTTCAACTGGGCCGACCACCCCGGCGCACGCACGCCCTGGACCGGGCAACTGTTGATCGTGATCGACCCCAGCAAAACCGCCGGGCAAAGCTTCGCCGAGCGCAGCCAGGAACTGGTGCGGCAGATGCATGCGGCGGGGTTGCGGCGCTTACCGGGGGATCGACGTCATCGCACACGGGCGAAGTCGTTGGAGGAGGGCGTGGTGGTGGATCTGGACGCGTTGAACCAGCTGCGGGACTGGGCTACGTAGCAGTTGACGAGGCTCGTCAGCTGCTACGGGCATGTGTCGGTAAGTTACGGCGACCCAGCAGCAGGCCAACCACCAGGCCAAAGCCCGCGGAGATCGCCACGGTCTGCCATGGATGGCCACCGATGTAGGTTTCGGTGGCATCGACCACCGGCTTGCTGCGCTCGCGCACGTTGGATACCGAGTCCAGTGCCTGCTTGAGTTTGATGGCGACCTGTTCGCGCAGGGTTTCGCCTTCTTCGCCCACCAGGGCAGCGCTGCTTTTAAGCAGCTTGTCCGATTCTTCGATCAGGGCCGTCAGTTCACTGAATGCTTGATCCTTGATTTGATCTTCAACAGCTTGGGCGGCAGTTTTGCGGGCCATGGGTGTGACTCCTTGCAGGTGAATGTGACAGTGAACAATGGAGTGCCGGGCGGTGGCAAAAGTTGCAGTTTTTTTGCCGGGTCGGCACTGGCGAACGAAATCCGAATCCGGAAAAATCGACCTACAGTGTAAGATGTCGTCTATTTGTGCAGCAGGAATTTCAACATGAGCTTCAATCTCGCCAACAAGACCCTCGCCGAACGCGCCGAGCTGGAAGATGAAAAGTCCCGCCTCTACGACCTGTGGCAAACCAACCTGGGCAAAGCCAAGGGCGAAGCCGCGCGGTTGTTCGGTGAGCGCGCCAAGCGCAAGGGCAAGTGGGCCGAATGGGTCCGCGCCGAACTCGACGGCATGTCGCCGCCGGAGTTTTCCAACATGGTGCGCAGCGAAGTCAACAAGTTGATGGCGGCGGCGAAGTAAAGCCGGCGGCAATCGCTTCGCGTACTTTAAGCAACATCGGATCAAGCTGGGCCTGGGTGCGCCAACCCAGTTCCACCGGGTAGCGCAGCAGCGCCAGCGGGCAGGGCAGGACCCGCAGGCCGGTCATCTCGGCGATGGCCTGCGCCGCATGCCCGGGAATGGTCGCCACCGCCTGGCTGCCCTTGAGCAGAAACGGCAGTGCGGCAAAATGACTGGTCGAGGCGCACACCTGGCGGCTCAGGCCCTGCGCTGCCAGCCCTTCGTCGGTGATGCCGATGAACCCGCCTGACGACACCAGCACATGCTCGCGGGTGACAAATTCATCCAGGCTGAGACTTTCCTGGCCCGGCGCCAGGCTGCGTGGGTCCACGACGCAGCGATAATCCCCCTCTCCCAGTACCTGCCGACTCAACCGGCTTTGCGCAAAGCCGCCTGCGGTAATCGCCAGGTCCAGGCTGCGGTCGAGCAGGGCACCGGCAACGATCTGGCTGTGGGTCTGGCGGAAGATTACCCGCAACTGTGGCAGGCGCTGTGCGATGGCATCCATCAGCCGGCGGCCATAGGCGATCTCGAAGTCATCCGACAGGCCCACCACCACCGACCGGCCTTGATAATTCGGGTTGTCCGGATTGACCATCGCCAGGCTTTGCCGACAGCGCTCCAGCGCCTCGCTGATCACCGGTTTCAATTGGTTGGCCCGCAGCGTCGGCGCCAGGCCACGGCCGGTGCGCACAAACAGTTGGTCGCCATAGACGTCGCGCAGACGTCGCAGGCCTGCACTGATGGCCGACTGCGTGACACCCAGGCGCAACGCCGCGCGGCTGGCGCTGGACTCATCGTGCAGGGCTTCGAAGGTTTTCAGCAGGTTCAGGTCGACCTGGGCGATATTCATCTGGCTCATATCATTCAGCACTGAGGTGGGCTTTATTCATGATCGAGCCTGGCGAGAGAATGGGCAACCCCCCTTATCTGGAGTGATCGTGATGCCCGTTTCTACTGTGGCGGCCCTGCAAATCGGTTCCCTGCCTGGCGGCAAGGCCGACACCCTGGCGCAAATCCTCGCCTATGAAGACGAGATCCTGCGCAGCGGCGCGCAATTGGTGGTGATGCCCGAAGCGCTGCTCGGCGGCTATCCCAAGGGTGAAGGATTCGGCACCCAATTGGGCTATCGCCTGCCCGAAGGCCGCGAAGCCTTTGCCCGCTACTTTGCCAACGCCATCGATGTGCCGGGCGCCGAGACCGAGGCCCTGGCCGGCCTGTCGGCACGTACCGGCGCCAGCCTGGTGCTGGGGGTGATCGAGCGCAGTGGCAGCAGTTTGTATTGCACCGTGCTGTATGTCGAACCCACGGGCGGCCTGGTGGCCAAGCACCGCAAACTGATGCCCACCGGCACCGAGCGGCTGATCTGGGGCAAGGGCGACGGCTCGACCTTGCCGGTGATCGACGCGGCGGCAGGGCGTATCGGCGGTGCGGTGTGCTGGGAAAACATGATGCCGCTGCTGCGCACCGCGATGTACGCCAAGGGCGTCGAGGTATGGTGCGCGCCGACGGTGGATGAGCGCGAGATGTGGCAGGTGAGCATGCGCCATGTGGCGCATGAAGGGCGCTGCTTTGTGGTCAGTGCGTGCCAGGTGCAGGCCTCGCCCCAGGCATTGGGCATCGAGGTCGCCAACTGGCCTGCGGAACGCCCGTTGATCGCCGGCGGCAGCGTGATTGTCGGCCCGATGGGCGACATCCTCGCCGGGCCACTGGTGGGGGAGGCCGGGCTGCTGACGGCGCAGATCGACACCGATGACCTGGTGCGTGCGCGGTACGACTATGACGTGGTGGGGCATTACGCCCGCCCGGATGTGTTCGAGCTGGTGGTGGATGAGCGCGCCAAGCCAGGTGTGCGCTATATCACCGACTGAAAGCCGGTGGAAATGTGGCAGGGCCCCTCAGCGTTTAGAGGATTGGTTTTCCAGCCATTCCTCGCGGGTCATTTCCCAGATATCCCGTGGGAAAGTACCTGCCACAAACTCACCTTCATCCGTTCTGATCAAACGCATACCCGTACGCTCGGAAATCCGCCGCGAGCCCAGGTTGGGCGCGGCCTTGGGCACTCGCAGCACAGGGCGCTTGAGCACGCCGAACCAGTAGTCGGTCACCGCCGCGCTGGCTTCGGCCATCAACCCTTGCCCCTGCCATTGCGGCCCCAGCCAGAACCCGCGGTTGTTATCCTGCTCGTCCATCAAGCTGACGTTACCAATCAACTGTCCAGGCGCGCTTTTCAGGCGCAGGGACCAATGCCATTCCTCGCCACAAGCCATGGCGGGCAGGGCGATGTGCTCCAGGTAGGTGCGCGCGCCGTCGGCCGGGTAGGGCCACGGCACCAGGGCGTTGAGGTAACGCACCACGTCCCAATGCGCGAATTGCTGCTGGATCCCTTCGGCATCGTCCAGGGTCAGCGGGCGCAGGATCAGGCGTTCGGTAAAGAGTGTCGGTTGCATGGTGTCATTACCAGGTCGCGGTATTCGGCAAGTCCAGCGTGCCACGGTCCACAAAGCGCATCGTGCCGAACAGCCCGCCCGCCAGTTTGCCCCGCAGCACGTAGGGCAGGTTGTTCAAGCTCTGGGTCTGGCTCAGGCCCAAGGTCTGGCGCAGCACGGAAAACGCCGAAACGCTGACCGGCACCATCAGCACGGTCTCGGAAAAACGCGGGATGCTGCCGCGCTGGTCACTCACCCCCGACGCCAGCGGACGGCCATTGACCTCCAGATCCAGGGCCACGCCGTTGTAGTCGATCGCCGTTTCATTGGGGTTCTGCACCCGCAGTTTCACGGCGAAGCGCACTTCCAGGTCCTGGCTTTGCAGCGGCTCGATGCCCACCACATTGATATTCACCGGGTCGCGGTTGGGGAACAGCGCACAGGCGCTCAGGCTCAGCAGTAGCAGCGATAGAACCATGAGCTTGCGCATGCAAAGGGTGCTCCTATTTCGTGACGTCCGGGTCCTGCATCACTTTGAGGGTAGAGGACTCCGGATCAAATTCATCTTCTTCCAGCTCTATGAACGCTTCCGGCAGGAAAATGTTCAGCAGGATTGCACAGAACGCGCCCACGGTGATCGGCGATTCGAAGATGTTGTGCAGCGCCTTGGGCAGGTCGCGCAACACTTCCGGCACGGCGGCCACGCCCAGGCCCATGCCCAGGGAGATCGCCACGATCAGCACATTGCGGCGGTGCAGCCCGGCTTCGGCGAGGATCTTGATGCCGGCCACGGCGACAGTGCCGAACATGATCAGGGTCGCGCCGCCCAGCACCGGCTTGGGCATCAGTTGCAGCACCGCGCCGATCATCGGGAACAGCCCCAGCAGCACCAGCAGGCCGGCAATGAAGTACGCCACGTAGCGGCTGGCTACGCCGGTCAACTGGATCACGCCGTTGTTCTGGGCGAACGTCACCATCGGCAGGCTGTTGAAGGTCGCCGCCATCGCCGAGTTGAGGCCGTCGGCCAACAGGCCCGACTTGATGCGCTTGATGTACAGCGGGCCCTTGACCGGCTGTTGGGAAATCATCGAGTTGGCCGTCAAGTCACCGGCCGCTTCCAGGGGCGAAATCAGGAAGATCACCGCCACCGGGATAAACGCCACCCAGTCGAACGAAAAACCGTACTTGAACGGCACCGGCACGCTGATCAGCGGCACCTGGGGCAATGCCGCCATATCGACGCGGCCCAGGTACCAGGCCACCACAAAGCCCAGGGCCAGGCCGATCACGATCGAACCCAGGCGCAGGAACGGGTTATTGAAGCGGTTGAGCACCACGATGGTCAGCAGCACCAGGGCCGCCAGGCCCATGTTGCTCGCCGCGCCCAGGTCGCTGGCGCCAAAGCCGCCGGCCATGTCGGTAACGGCCACCTTGATCAGCGACAGGCCCATCAGGGTAATGATGGTGCCGGTCACCACCGGGGTGATCAGTTTGCGCAACTTGCCGATGAACTGGCTGAGCACCACTTCGATAAACGCCGCGAAAAAGCAGATGCCAAAGATCGTCGAGAGGATCTCATCGGTGCCGCCGCCCCGGGCCTTGACCATGAACCCCGCGCTGAGAATCACGCTGATAAACGAGAAACTGGTGCCTTGCAGGCACAGCAGCCCCGAACCGATAGGGCCGAACGTGCGCGCCTGCACAAAGGTGCCGAGCCCCGAGACAAACAGCGCCATGCTCACCAGGTAGGGCACTTCGCTTTCCAGCCCGAGCACGCCACCGACGATCAGGGTGGGGGTGATGATGCCGACGAAACTGGCCAGCACGTGCTGCAACGCGGCAAATATCGCCGCACTGAAATGCGGGCGGTCCTCGAGGCCGTAGATCAGGTCGGATTTATAGCGGGGGCGGGGGGCTTGAGCGTCAGACAAAATGAGGGCTCGGGTCAGAAAATGGAGGCGCAGGATGCCAGAAACGGCCCGGCGTCAGAAGTGTAAAAAAATATTTATAAAGACCCTGCATAAAACCCCGATTCCTGCCGATACTGCTTATAGGCCCATCTATCAAAAACAACAGCGATGGCCGGTGTCAGGCAGTGCGTTGACGCTGGCTGATCGTTTCGTGGCATGGACGCGCGCCGCCACTCTATTTCGAGATCGCCCTTATGTCGCTCCGTCACCTGAATATCGCCCCTCGCGCTTCCCTCGGTTTCGCCTTCATCGCCCTGTTAGTGGTGGTGTTGGGCGGGTTCGCGGCCAACCGCATGACGTTGATCCGCCAGGCCTCGGTGGACATGAGCAGCAACCAGCTGCCCAGCGTGACGTACCTGGCCCAGATGACGGAGAACGTCCTGCGCATGCGTATCCTGTCATTTCGAGTGCTGGTCAACCGCGAGCCAGCCGGCCTGCAGGAAGCCGAAACCCGCATCGGCGTGCTGGTCGACAAGGTCAAGACGGCCCAGGCCGGCTACGCGGCATTACCCGCCGGTACTGAGGAAGCGGCGTTGTACAAGACGTTTGTCAGCACCCTGGATAACTACTTCAAGGCCCAGGCGGACATGCTGGCGCTGTCCAAGCAAGGCGACGTCGAGCAGATGCGCACCCTGATCAATACCCGGATCAAGGAAGGCACCGATCAGATGGGCGAGCAGTTGAACAAGCTGATTGCGATCAATGCCGCCAACGCCAAGCAAGCCAGCGACGCGGCAGGGCACAGTTACACCAGTGCCATCACCGGGATTATCGTGGTTTCGGTCAGCGCTGCACTGCTCACGGTGCTGCTGGCCTGGCTGCTGACCCGCAGCATTGTCACGCCGTTGCGCAAAGCCGTTCAGGTGGCTGAAACCATCGCCGGTGGCAACCTGACCAGCGTCGTTGAAGATAATGGCAACGATGAACCCGCGCGCCTGATCAACGCCCTGTCGACCATGCAAACCAACCTGCGCCAGACCATCCAGCACATTGCCGGTTCGGCCACGCAGCTGGCCTCGGCGGCGACAGAGTTGAGCGCCGTGACCGAGGAAGCGTCCCGGGGCCTGCAGCAACAGAACAATGAAATCGACCAGGCCGCCACGGCGGTCAACGAGATGACCGCGGCGGTGGAAGAAGTGGCGCGCAATGCGGTGTCCACCTCCGAGGCCTCCAACCAGTCCAACCAGGCCGCGCGGTCGGGTCGCGACCGGGTGATGGAAACCGTCGGCGCGATCCAGACCATGACCCAGGACGTCCAAAACACTGCCGCGATGATCGAAGGCCTGGCCACCCAGGGCCGTGACATCGGCAAGGTGCTGGACGTGATCCGCGCGATTGCCGAGCAGACCAACCTGCTGGCGCTCAACGCCGCCATCGAAGCGGCCCGCGCCGGTGAAGCCGGCCGCGGCTTTGCGGTGGTAGCGGATGAGGTGCGGGCCTTGGCCCATCGCACGGCACAGTCGACCCAGGAAATCGAGAAGATGGTCGCCGGCATCCAGAACGGCACCGGTGAAGCGGTGCAGTCGATGCAGCAGAGCAACCAGCGCACCCAGGACACCCTGGAAATGGCCCGCGCCGCCGGCGTGGCCCTGGAGCAGATCACCCAGTCCATCAGCCTGATCAACGAACGCAACCTGGTGATCGCCAGCGCGTCGGAAGAACAGGCCCAGGTCTCCCGCGAAGTGGACCGCAACCTGGTGAACATCCGCGACCTGGCGACCCAGTCGGCGGCGGGCGCCAACCAGACCAGTGCCGCCAGCCATGAGCTGTCGCGCCTGGCGGTGGACTTGAATGGGATGGTGGCGAGGTTCGTTATCTGACCCACTTTTTGCAATGCAATCAAATGTGGGAGGGGGCTTGCCCCCGATGGCGGAGTGACAATCAACTTATCTATAGCTGATCCACCGCTATCGGGGGCAAGCCCCCTCCCACATGTGTTCTGTGTGGTGTCAGAAGCTATTGCTTCCAGGCCCCTGGGTTCACCAGATTCTTGGGTTTTTCACCCGCCAGCGCCTGCAACAGATTATCCACCGCACACTTGGCCATCGCCTCCCGCGTCTCATGGGTCGCCGAGCCGATATGCGGCGTCGCCACCACGTTGTTCAAACGCAGCAACGGCGAGTCGTGGCTGAGCGGTTCTTTCTCGAACACATCCAACCCCGCCGCCCGAATCGTACGTTGCTGCAAGGCGTCCACCAACGCCGCCTCGTCCACCACCTTGCCCCGCGAGATATTGATAAAGATCGTCTGCGGGCCCATCCGCGCAAATTGCTCGGCGCCAATCAGCTTCTCGGTTTCGGCGGTCAGCGGCAGGGTCAGGCAGACAAAATCGGCCTGTTGCAGCAAGTCGTCGAGGCTGCGGTACTGCGCGCCAAAGCGCTGTTCCACCGCCGGCTTGGGCGAATGGCTGTGGTAGAGCACCGGCATGCCAAAACCGAAATGCCCGCGCTGGGCCAAGGCTTCGCCGATGCGGCCCATGCCGATGATGCCCAGGGTCTTGCCATGCACGTCGCTGCCGAAGTGTGACGGGCCGATATTCTTGTTCCACTGGCCGGCGCGCACCATGTCGGCCAGCTCCACCACACGCCGGGCGGTGGCCAGGATCAGCGCGAAGCCGGTGTCGGCGGTGGTTTCGGTGAGCACGTCCGGGGTGTTGCTGAGCAGGATGCCGCGCCGGGTCAGGTAGTCGATATCGTAGTTGTCGACCCCCACGGACACGCTGGCCACGGCTTCCAGTTGCGGCGCGAGGTCGAGCAAGCCGGCATCCAGGCGCAGGCTGGCACCCAGCAGGCCATGGGCGGTAGGCAGTGCATCGCGCAGCTTGGCCAGGCCGGTCTCGTCCAGTGCGTCTATCAGGGTGACGTCGCACTGTTCATGCAGGCGCGCCATCAACGGTGCGGAGAGCTTCTTGTACAGAACCACAGACTTTTTCATGGGGTTTTCACCTTCAATTCGAGGGTCGAGATGGGCGCGCGTTCACGGTCACTGGCGCCGGGCTTGAGGAAAATCGTCAGCACCACCGACAGCATCAGCGCGCCGCTCATCAGCAGGTACGAGGCGCCGGGCGAGCCGGTGCTGCTATTGAGGTAACCTACCAGGTAGGAGCCGCCGAACGAGCCGAGGGCGCCCATGCTGTTGATCAGCGCCATGGCGCCACCGGCGACGTTGGCGGGGAGGATTTCCGGGACAATGGCAAAAAACGGCCCGTACGGCGCATACATGCAGGCTCCGGCAATGACCAGCAGGGTGTAGGACCACCAGAAATGTTCGGCGCCCAGAGCGTAGGAAGCGTAGAACGCGATGGAGGCAATCAGCAGCGGCGGCCACACGAAGCGCTTGCGCTTTTGCAGTTTGTCCGAGCCCCACGACACCGCCAGCATAGCGATCACGGCGGCGAGATAGGGCAGGGCCGAGAGCCAGCCGGCTTCGACCATGTCCATCTGCAGGCCTTTCTTGAGGATCGACGGCAGCCACAAGACGAAGCCGTACACGCCGATGCTCCAGCAGAAAAACTGCAGCGCCAGGATGATCACCTTGGGCGAACGGAACGCTTCGGCGTAATTCTTCACCGCCTTGATACCGACCTGCTCGGCGGCCAACGCGCTTTCCAGGTCTTTTTTGTGCTGCTCGCTCAGCCACTTGGCGTCTGCGGGTTTTTCATCCGCCAGCTTCCACCAGATAAATGCCCACAGCACCGCCGGCAGGCCTTCGATGATAAACATCCAGCGCCAGCTGAAATGCTGCACCAGGTAGCCGGACACCACCGACATCCACAGCATGGTCACCGGGTTGCCGAGGATCAGGAAGGTATTGGCCCGCGAGCGCTCGGCACGGGTGAACCAGTGGCACAGGTACACCAGCATGGCCGGCATCACGGCGGCCTCGACCACGCCGAGCATGAAGCGAATGACGATCAGCATGTAGGCGTTGGACACCACGCCGGTCAGGGTGGCCAACCCGCCCCAGAGGATCAGGCTGACGAAAATCAGCTTCTTGACGCTGCGCTTTTGCGCATAGATGGCGCCCGGCACCTGGAAGAAGAAGTAGCCAAGGAAAAACAGTGCACCCAGCAACGACGACATGCCGGGGGTGATCATCAGGTCCTCGGCCATCCCGGAGGCGGCGGCAAAGCCGTAGTTGGCGCGGTCCAGGTAGGCCAGGCTGTAGGTGATAAAGACGATGGGCATGATGTACCACCAACGGCGGGTGGCGAGTTTCACGGTGTCCATAAGGTTGCTCCTGAGCTTGTTGTAGTTGTGGCAACAGGGTGTGGGTCAAGCGACGGATCGGGTGGGTAATTCGGAGCGGGTGGGCAAGCCTTCCATATCGCCGCGGCTTTGCACGGCGCGGCTGCCGATCCAGTTGCCGCGTTGTACCGCCTCGGGGAAGCTGAGGTTTTCCAGCAGGGCGCTGATCATGCCCACGGCAAAGCCATCGCCGGCGCCGACGGTGTCCACCACCTTGTCCACGCGCACGGCGGCGACAAAGCCCTGGTCCAGCTGGGTGCGGAAGTAGGCGCCGTCCGGGCCGAGCTTGATCGCCACGGCTTCGGCGCCCTGGTCGAGGTAGAACGCGGCAATATCCGCCGGGTCGTCGAAACCGGTGAGCAGACGGCCTTCGCCCAGGCCCGGCAGGACCCAGTCGGCGAGGCCGGCGAGGGCGTTGATTTCGCGGATCATCTGTTCCTGGCTGGCCCATAGCGAGGGGCGCAGGTTCGGGTCGAACGACACGCTGCGCCCCGCGTTGCGCATCTGGGTCATCAATTCGCGCGACAGCTCGCGGGTGGCCTCGGACAAGGCCGGCGGAATGCCGGTGGCATGCAGATGGCGGGCCTGCAACAGCACCGGGCTGATGGCCGCAGTGGACAAATGGCTGGCGGCCGAGCCCTTGCGGAAGTACTCCACCTGCGGGTCATCGCCGGCTTCTTCGCGGGACTTGAGCTGAAAGCCGGTGGGGTGCAACGGGTCGACCGCCACATGCCGGCAATCCAGGCCTTCTTTTTTCAGCGTGTCGACCACAAAGCGCCCAAGGGAATCATTGCCCACCCGGCTCAGCCAGGCGACGTTGAAGCCCAGGCGCGACAGGCCGATGGCAACATTGCTGTCGGCGCCGGCAATGCGTTTGTGAAACTGCGCCACCTGGGCCAGGTCGCCGGTCTGCTCGTCGACAAACATCGCCATGGTTTCGCCAAACGAGAGGATATCGATCTCAGACATGGGCATTCTCCCCACGGGGTTGGCCAAGGAGGGCGAGGGCGGCCACCTGTTGCGCGGTGACGTCGACCAGGTCATCGCCCTGCAACGGGAATTCCACCGCCCGTGTAATGCCTTGAGTCATATGGGTGAGCAGTTGTTCCCACAGATGCAGGTCGGTGGCGCCGGGCGGCAGTGCCACCAGCTCGCCGTCCGCGCGACGGGCCACGGCCTTGCAGTGCAGGTAGTCGACGTGCCGGCCGAGCAGGCGCGCGGCGGTCAGGGCGGATTGGTCCTGCCATTGCCAGTTGCCGATATCGAAGGTCATCTTTACCGGCAGGCCCAGGCGTTCGACTTCAGTGAAGAAGCGCTGCATCGGCTCGATGCGCCCGCCGTGCAGGGTCTGGTCGTTTTCCACCAAGAGTTTGACCGGATGGCGGGCGAGCAGGGCGTGCAGGCTTTCCAGGTCGTTGGTATCGGTGAAGTAGCCGAGGGAGACTTTCAGCCAGCGCGCACCAAAGGCCTGGGCGCGGTCCAGGGTTGCGTTGAGGTCGGCATTCGGCTGGGCGCGGCCGGCGATCCACAATTCCAGGGGCGATGAGAACACACACTCCAGGCCTTGCTCGGCGGCAGCCTGGGCCAGTTGTGCAGGTTGCTCGCTGGTCAGCAGTTCTTCGCGCCACTCGATGCGCCGGGCACCGGCGGCGGCAAGCAGTTCGACAAAACTCAATTGGCCTTGCTGGCGGACCAGGTCGGCGCCGTAGCTGGAAAGGCTGATGGAGACGGGGTATTTGTGCATTGTTGTTTACCTCTGAAACCGGTTTCA
>Ga0070754_10000193_pt1 | contig 63014 bp, 55 predicted proteins | sample VirMetDEL_Sep_01_FD_75181 | JGI IMG/M metagenome (GOLD analysis project Ga0070754, IMG submission 75181) | Aqueous microbial communities from the Delaware River and Bay under freshwater to marine salinity gradient to study organic matter... | ecosystem: Environmental > Aquatic > Marine >...
ACTTCGTTCTGCGAGCTGTAGCGCACGATTTCGGCGCCCGCCGGAGCGAAGATGTCGGTGGCGTAACGGTCATACACGGACGAGCGCTGCACGCCGATCTTCTTGCCTTTCAGGTCGACCAGCGGATCCTTGAGCTCGGTACCGGCCTTCATCGCCAGTTTGGCGGGAGTGGCGTAGTACTTGCCGGTGAAGTCCACCGACTTCTTGCGATCTTCGGTGATCGACATCGACGACAGCACAGCGTCGAACTTGCGCACTTTCAGCGCCGGGATCAGGCCATCGAACTCCTGCTCGATCCACTTGCACTCGACCTTCATCTCTTCGCACAGGGCATTGCCGATGTCGTAGTCGAAGCCGGAAATCTGGCCATCAGGAGTCTTGAATGCGAAGGGTGGGTAGGCCGCCTCGATACCAATGCGCAACGGCTTCTCGGCCAGGGCCAGGGGCGACATCAGGGACAGCGCCAGGGCGCCGAGCAGTGCGATCTTCTTCATTCTTTGCTCCTTCGAATTGGGTATGGCATCGATGGCAGTGAGGGGCCCGGGCCTTTTATGGGTTATAGAAGGCAGTGCGGCACGGTCGTGTAGGACGAGCGACAAAGGGCCTTGGCTGGGTGAGCGGCATTCTAGCGGCAGGCAATGAGGCGATATTTCTTCAATGCGACAACTAATTACAGAAGCGCAGGAAGCACCGAGGGCAGATATTGACAGCCTGCAAAAGCGGTGATCAAGAGAAAAAAGGTAAACCTATATCTCTAGCAATACTCAAGCCATCGATCAGCGAAAGCACATTTCATGGGCTTCAACGCCGCTTTACCGCGTCATCCAGTATTGGAAATGGCACCGTATCGGCGCACCAACGTTCCCTAAGCGCCCAATCGGTGCGTGATGTTACCGTGGCGCCATGCAAACCTTAGGGTGCGCATGGCGCACCCTAGCCATCTACCCGCAGGCTGAGACGGGTGGTCACGCGATTTTCCTCGGCGCGGTCCAGGCCGGCTTCCTCGACGCGCACGCCCTGCGCTTCCAGCGCCTCGATCCAGCCTAGCAACTGGGCGAACGCCACCGGCTGCAGGCTGACCTGCACCGCGCCTACGCCCTCGGTATCCAGACGCTCGATCACCAGCCCCTGCTGCGCCGCGCTGGCCGTGACCACGCCCTGCAGGCGCGCCGGGTCGAGGCTGGCGCGCGGCTGCAGATCGCGCCCCTGCAGCTGCGGTGCACGGCTCTGCAGATAGGCATACAGCGCCCGCTGCTCTTCGAACGCGGCGCGCGCTGCCTGGGCATGCCGCTGCGCCGGCTGCCACAAGGCCAGGTAGAACAGCACCAGCAGCAGGAAAGCGCTCAACGCCATCAACGCCAGGCGATCACGCGCAGGCAGCGCCTGCCAGCGTTGCGCAAGTGGCGAGCGCTGCCAGTGCAGGTGCAGGTTTTCGCTCAATCCCGTTCTCGACATACCGCTCATCCTCCTATCACCACGCGCGCGCTGACGCCTTCGGCTTCGCGGCTGGCCGAGCCCATCTGTACCGACAGCCCCGCCGCCTCCAGGCGCTCGCGCAGTCCCTCCAGCTCGGCGAACCCCGGCGCCTGCAGCTGCAACGACATATCGGCGCGAGTCGCACTGTAGTCGAGCTGATTGACCTGCACCTGCGGCGCTCCTTCGGCATTTAGCGCGGCCGCCACCTCGGCCAGCAGACCGAGCAACGGACTGTCGCGCCCCGTGGACTGCGCCAGATGCTGGTCGAACTGCGCACGCAGGTTGATCAACTTGCTGTCCTGCGGAAACAACTCGCGATACAGCGCCTCGCTGGACGCCGCGTAAGCATCGGCTTCACGCTGCAGGTACCAGCCCTGCGCCAGATTGAAGCCCCACTGCAGCATGAGACACAGCGCCAGCACAGCGGCCAGCGGACGCCAACGCAGCCAGCCATTACCGCTCTGGCGCAGGGCGAACTCGCCTTGCGCGAGGTCGACACCCGCATGCTGGCGCACCAGCCACTGCTGCGCATCTTCCAGCAGATGCGCTTCATCGACGGCCTCAGGCAACTGCTGCCCTGCTGGCGCACTGGCGATATGCGGCGCAGGGCATCGCCCGGCCAGTACCGGCCAGTCCTCAGGCTGCAAGGCCAGGCGCCAGGGCGCCGCGCCACCGAGCAACCAGCGCGACTGCAGCCAGAGCAACTGACTGCCCTGGCGCGGCAACAGATCGGCGTCGACACGAATCGCCTGCGGCGGCTGCGCCGCACACAGGGCCAGGCACTCGCGCAGCCAACTGGCGCGCACCGCGTAGACGCGATGACGACCATCGGCCAGTTGCTCGCCCAGCGCCAGGTGCATCAGCTCGACCTCCTCGGCCAGCAGCTCCTCCACCGCGAACGGCAGGGCCTGACGCATCCAGCGCGCCTTCTGTGTCGGCAGCTGCACGGCACAGGCAGTGACGGCTTCTACCGGCAACACCAGTTGCCAGTGCGCAGGCACATCGGCCAGTGCCTCGGCCAGGCTCATTGCACGACTGCCATCTGCCGTAACGCGCATGACGGGCAGCTCCGCTGACAGGTCGTGGCACGCCTCAGGTGGCAGGAAAATCCATGTGGGGGTCATTCTTGTGCTTCCTCGATGGGCGTAGGCGGCATGCCGCTCTGTCCCAGATCACGCGCCAGGACACTGACCTGGCCATCATTGCTGCGCTGCAACAGGCTGCGCAATACCACCCGGCGTTCGCCCAGGCTCACTTCGCTGAACACCTCGAAATACTGACTGCCGACCGCCAGCCCCTGCACCACCTGCTCGCCCAACCCCGCGAGCGCAGGCTGAGCAGCGAAGGCACTGGCGCTGGGATAACCCTCAGCGCCGCGCCCGGCGATCAGCGCCATGGCCGCATCCGGACTCAAGCTGTCGGACAGGCTGGAGAGCACCATGGCGCTGGCCGTGTTGACGTTGAGCAACGTACCGCTGGGCAAGGCGCTGACGAAGGGCTGCAAGCGGCGGTAGTCAGCATCGTCCATTTCCAGCAGCAGACGCAGCTCGGACACGTCGCTGAGCTCGCGATTGGCGGTGCGATAAGGCGGCGTCGCCAGCAGGTACTGGCCATCCTCCGCGCCATTGCCCCCCTGCAATTCGCTGTCGCGATCCAGCCAGTCCAGCAGGCGCTCGGCATAGGGTTTGCCGATGTCCAGGCGCTGCAACAGACGGCGAAAACGCAGCACCGCCAATTCATTGGGCCGCCCCTGACTCACCAGATTGTTGAGATTGAAGCGGCCACAGGGGTCGACGATCTGCACACGCAGTTCCCCGCCCTCATCCAGCGGAAAAGGTGGCAACGGCCTCGCCCAGGGCTCCAGCGGATGATCAACCGGCTGACGCGGGTCGCCCTGGCGCAGATCGCGCTCGAGCATCGCCTTGGCCAGGGTCTCGCCGCCCAGGGCGTAATGCCAGGCCTGGGTCACGTGCAGCTGGTTGGCGCTGCTGCGGATCGACAGCTGCTGGCGGGCGATCAGCCCGGCGCAGACCACCGTCACCACGGCGACCACCAGCAGCACGGTGATCAGGGCCACTCCGCTCTGCCGTCTCATGACTGCGGCACCTCGTCCTGCTCCCCCGGCGGCGCCGCTGGTGCCTGCTGCGCGGGCAGATCCGGCAGGCGCAGCAGGCGGCGCAGCTCGCCATAACGGCGATGCTGCAGGCGCAGCTCGATCGCGCGCGGCAAATCGGTGAGCAGGCTATCGCCAGAGGCATTGGCCGGCGGCCAGTCGGGCTGCCATTGCCCCTCCTTGTCCAGGTAACGCAGGCTCAGCGACTCGACGCCGTCGAGCGCCTGCTGGATCTGCGGCGTGCTGTCCTGCGCGCGATCCAGTACACGCCAGTAGCGGCGCTGCCATTGTTCGCCGCTGAGCTGCCAGCGCACCCGCTGCACCTCGGCCCGCGGCTGGCCCAGCGGGTTGCGCCAGCCGGCGCGCGTCAGCTCCAGCGCCGTGGCATCGGCCAGGTCGCTGTGCAGCGCCGGCTGATCATCGCCGAAACCATCGCGAATCGGCCGTACCGTCACCTGGCGCACGTCGCGCTCGAAAGCCGACAGGGCACGGCTCAGCTCGCGCAGCTGGCGTTCGTGTTCACGGGTGACGGCGTCGGCGCTGAGCACGCTGTCGAGCATGCGGTAGGTGGCCAGCCCCAGCAACGCGAAGATGGCGATGGCAATCAGCAGCTCCAGCAGGGTGAAACCGCGCTGCTCACGCATCATCGCGGCGCTCCGAGAAATCCGCTGAGGCTGACCACGGCCCGCTCGCGCATATCGCCACGGGCGCCGCGCTCATCGACAGCGACCCACAGCGTCACGCGGCGCATGGTCGGCTCGCTGGTGGCCTCGATCTCGCTTTGCCAGCCCCAGCGGCGCCCGGCGAATTCCACCTGGCCCTGATCGCGGCCGTCGGCAGGCGGCGTCTCGGCCAGTTGCAACTCGGTCATATGGTTGTCGGCCACCCACATCGCCAGGGTCTTGTCTTCCAACTGACTGGCGGTGCGCACGCTGCGTGCGCTGGCGGTCAGCACGCTGGCGGCGACCAGGGCGAAGATGGCCAGCGCCACCAGCACTTCGAGCAGGGTGAAGCCGCGCGCCCCCTTCATCCAGCACGCCCCGCGCCCAGCTCCTCGACGCGCGGCAGGCCGAAGCCGTCGCTGGACAGTTGCAGGCGCAGGCCGTCGCGGCGGCGCTCGGCGATACGCAGGCGAAATGGCGTCAGCTCGCCACTGGACAGGATCAGCAACTGCGGCGTGTCAGCACCGGCCTCGGCCACCAGGGTCATGGCCTCGCCTTCCACTTCGAATTCCATTTCGGCCCACTCCGGCAGTCGATGAGCCTGACGATCCAGCGCCTGCCATTCGGCGCGCTGCGGATCGTAGCGCAGCACCCGATAACCCTCGCGGGTAAAACTCAGGCCGTACTCGCGGTTATCCAGCACCGCCTCGTCGAGCAGCACGCCGATCAAGCCACTGAGGCGTTCGGCCTCGCTGCGCAACTCGCGCGCCGGCCCGGCAATGCCGGTGCTGAACACCGCCAGGCCGATCAGGCTGCCGAGAATGACCAGCACCACCAGCAGTTCGATCAGGGTGAAGCCGCGCGTCTTGGCCGGTACGCCAATCATGATCGGGTCAGAGATCCCAGTTACCGATATCGGCGTTCAGGTCGCTGCCGCCCTGCTTGCCGTCGGCGCCGAGCGAGTAGAGATCGAAGGCGCCCTTGGTGCCGGGTGCCAGGTATTGGTAAGGGTTACCCCAGGGGTCCATGGGCAGGCGCTTGAGGTAGCCGTCCTTGTTCCAGTTCTTCGCTGGCGGGTTGCCGCTTGGCTTGTTCACCAGTGCTTCCACGCCCTGCTGGGTGCTGGGGTAGTTGTGGTTATCGAGCTTGTACATGTCCAGCGCCGCACCGATGGCGCGGATGTCGTTCTGCGCTGCGGTAACCTTGGCCTGATCCGGTCGGCTCATCACCTGCGGTACCACCAGCGCCGCCAGAATGCCCAGAATCACCACCACGACCATGATTTCAATCAGGGTGAAACCCGCTTGTCTGCTATCCACCTAACTACCCCACCATCTGGTTCAAAGAAAGAATCGGCAACAGAATGGCCAGCACGATCACCAGCACCACTGCCCCCATGAACACCAGCATGAACGGCTCGAACAACCCGACCAACAGGGCGATCTGCGCACTGAGGTCGTTTTCCTGGTTCTTCGCCGTACGCGCCAACATCTGATCCAGCTCGCCGGAGCGTTCGCCACTGGCGATCATGTGCAACATCATCGGCGGGAACTGCCCGGTGGCTTCCAGCGAACGGGTCAGACTGCCGCCTTCGCGCACCTTCTGCGCCGCCACCAGCACCTCGCCACGAATCACCCGATTGCCGATCACCTCGCCGGCAATCGCCAGCGCCTCCACCAGCGGCACGCCACTGCGGGTGAGAATCGCCAGGGTCGAGGCGAAACGCGCGCAGTCGGTGGCGCGGCCCAGCCGGCCGATCAGCGGTATACGCAACAGAAAGCGATGCCAGCGCAGGCGAAAGGCCTCGTCACGCAGCGCGGCACGCAAGGCGATCACCGCCAGCACCAGCGCCACCAGTGCGACCAGGCCCCAGGCCTTGACCCAGTCGCTCAGGGCTATCATGCCGCGCGTGAGCGCCGGCAGGGTCTGCCCGGAATCGACGAATACCTTGACCACATCCGGCACCACGTAACCGAGCAGAAAACCGACGATAAGCAGCGACGCGCACATCAATATCACCGGATAGAGCAAGGCCAGCTGCACCTTCTGCCGCGACTGTTGGCGCTGCTCGGTGTAGTCGGCCAACTGTTCCAGCACCGGCCCGAGGTGCCCGGCATGCTCACCCGCCGCCACCGTGGCGCGATACAGCTCGGGGAAGGCCGCCGGGAACTCCTTGAGGCTGCCGGCCAGGCTGTGCCCCTCGAGCACGCGGGCGCGTACCGCCAGCAGCATGCCCTGGATACGCGAATTGGTGGATTGCGCGGCCGCGGCGCGCAGCGCTTCTTCGATCGGCAGCGCCGCCTGGATCAGCGTTGCCAACTGGCGGGTGACCAGCGCCAGGTCGCGTGCCGACAGGCCACGGGCAAAACCCAAACGCGCCTGGCCGCTGCCCTGCTCACGACTGCGCGTGGCCTTGACCTCCAGCGGCGCCAATTGCCGCTCGCGCAACAGCTGGCGTACCTGGCGCGCACTGTCGGCCTCGAGCACGCCCTTCTGCTGGCGGCCGCGCCCGTCCAGGGCGATGTATTCAAAGGCCGCCATCGACGGATCGCTCCAGTGTTCCGTGTAGGAGCGGCTTCAGCCGCGATCTGCGCCAACTCGCGACTGAAGCGCAATGCCGCCCAGCCGCTCCTACAAGAACCGATGCCAACATCCCAATCGCCATCATTCCTCCCGCGTCACGCGCAGCACTTCCTCGACCGTGGTCACCCCTTCCAGCACCTTGCGCCGGCCATCGTCGCGGATGCTCGGCCCCAGGGTGCGGGCGTGACGGGTCATGTCCTGCTCGGCAGCGCGGCTGTGTACCAGGGTACGCATGGTTTCGTCGAACACCACCAGCTCGTAGATGCCGGTACGCCCGCGATACCCCTGCTGATGGCACTGGGCACAACCGCGCGCATGATAGAGCGTCGGCGGCGAGCTGGCCGGCACGCCGAGCAAGGCGCATGCGGCTTCATCGGCTGCATAGGGTTCCTTGCACGCCGGGCACAGCACGCGCACCAGACGCTGGGCCAGTACGCCGAGCAGCGATGATGACAGCAAGAACGGCTCCACGCCCATGTCCACCAGGCGGGTGATGGCGCCGATGGCGCTGTTGGTGTGCAGCGTGGACAGCACCAGGTGGCCGGTGAGCGAGGCCTGCACGGCGATTTCGGCGGTTTCCTTGTCGCGGATCTCGCCGACCATCACCACGTCAGGGTCCTGACGCAGGATGGCGCGCAGGCCACGGGCGAAGGTCATGTCCACCTTGGTATTGACCTGGGTCTGACCGATGCCTTCGAGGTGGTATTCGATGGGGTCCTCGACGGTGAGGATGTTGCGCGTGTGATCGTTGAGGCTGACCAGGCTGGCGTACAGCGTGGTGGTCTTGCCCGAACCGGTGGGGCCGGTGACCAGCAGAATGCCGTGCGGCTTGCGCACGGTTGCTTCCATCAGCGCGCGATCCTCGGCGCGCATGCCCAGGTGCTGCAACGACAAACGCCCGGCCTGCTTGTCGAGCAGACGCAACACCACCCGCTCGCCGTTGGCCGACGGCAGCGTGGAGACACGAATATCCACCTCACGCCCGCCCACCTTGAGCGAGATGCGCCCGTCCTGCGGCACGCGCTTCTCGGCGATGTCCAGACGCGCCATGACCTTGACCCTTGAGACCAGCAGCGCGGCCAGCTCACGCTTGGGTTCGAGCACCTCACGCAGGATGCCGTCAACGCGAAAGCGCACCACCAGACGTTTCTCGAAGGTTTCCAGGTGAATGTCGGAGGCATTTTCCTTGATCGCTTCGCCGAGAATGGCGTTGATCAGGCGGATGATCGGCGCGTCGTCTTCCTGCTCCAGCAGGTCTTCGGTTTCCGGCACCTGATCGGCCAGCGACGCCAGGTCGAAACTGCCGCCGATGTCCTCGGCCAGCTGCATGGACGCCGAATCATGCTGATAGGCCGCCCCCAGCGCCTGGGCGAACGCCTGCGCATCGAGCACCTGCAACGGCAGGCTGCGCCCGGCAAAACGCTGCGCCTCGGCCAGCGCCACCGGATCGCAATCGGCGCGATGAGCCAGACTGGCGCGCCCGTCATGCATGACGAACACCAGGCCATGACGCTTGGCGAAACTGAAGGGCAAGCGGCGCAATGGAGTTTCGAGCAGCGAAGCGTTCATGCGAGACCTTAGAACAGAACCTTATCCCGGTAGTACAGCCTAACCCGGCTGCCTGGCTCAATGGGCCACCTCTGGGACGGTCTTTTTTTGTAATGGTTATCTCATTCATCTTTATCACATTGACTGGAACCGCACACCCACCCTATTGGGGGGATGCCAAGCGTGCGCAGGCTGCTATGATCAGCGCGCGACGCCCCGCACACAGAAGAATTAGAACGTCGTTTTCGGAGTGACCGCTTGCCCATCTCGGCCCTTCCCCAGCGGCTCAAGGACAACCTCCCGAGCCTGATCGGCATGCTCATGCTGATCGCCCTGAGCCTCAGCCTGGCCTGGCGGAGCGCAGAACTGCTGCGCCTGGTGCGCGGCCCGGTGCAACAAGCGCCCAGCCAGAGCGCCGCCAGCCCGGAACTGCGCGCCCAGGCACCCGTCGACCAACTGTTCGGTACGCCCCGGCAGGCCGCCAGCGGCCCTCCGCCGGCCACCAACCTGCAACTGACCCTGCTCGGCAGCTTCGTTCACAGCGACCCGCAACGCTCCAGCGCGATGATCCAGCGCCAGGGTGAGAGTGCCCAGCGCTTTACCGTCGGCTCCGATGTGGACAACGGCGTGCGTCTGGATGCCGTCTACACCGACCGCGTCGAACTGGTGCGCAACGGCCGCCGCGAAAGCCTCACCTTCCCGCGCCCGAGCAGCGGGCAATACAGCTACACCCCGCCGGTCGAAAGCGCAGCGCCAGACTCGCTGCAACAGCTCGACCGTCTAGACCAGGACAACCTCGAACAACTGCGCCAGCGCATGCAGACGCTGCGCGAACAAATGGAAGCCTCCGGCACCCAGCCCGTGGAAACGCCCTCTGATCAGCCCATGGAAAGCGACTGAACCGATGCATTTTTTCCGTAGCCGACTGACCCTCGCCCTTCTCGCCGCCGGCCTTGCCACCGCCCCCCTGCCCCTGCTCGCGCAGATCCAGCAGGTGCCGCCCAGCGCCAACCAGCAGGAAGAAAGCTGGACCATCAACCTCAAGGGCGCGGACATCCGTGAATTCATCGACCAGATCGCCAGCATCACCGGACAGACCTTCGTCGTCGACCCGCGCGTGAAGGGCCAGGTCAACGTGGTATCGAGCACACCGCTGGGGCTGTCCGAGGTGTACCAGCTGTTCCTCTCGGTGATGGCCACCCACGGTTTCAGCGTGCTGACCCAGGGCGACCAGGCGCGCATCGTGCCCAATGCCGAGGCCAAGGCCGAAGCGGATGCCGGGCGCCCGGCGCCGGATCGCCTGGAAACCCGCCTGATCCAGGTGCAGCACACGCCGGTGGCCGAGCTGATCCCGCTGATTCGCCCACTGGTACCGCAGTACGGCCACCTGGCCGCCGTCACCTCTGCCAACGCGCTGATCATCAGCGACCGCAGCGCCAACATCGCCCGCATCGAAGACCTGATGCGCCAGCTCGATCAGAGCGGCGCGCAGGACTTCAGCGTGGTCACCCTGCAACATGCCTGGGTGATGGACGCCGCCGAAGTGCTCAACACCGCCATTGCTCGTGGCCAGGCCAAGGGCAGCGGCGCCACCCAGGTGGTGGCCGATGCGCGCACCAATCGGCTGATCCTGCTCGGCCCGCCGGACGCCCGCGCCAAGCTGGCCGACCTCGCCCGCTCGCTGGATACGCCCACCAGCCGCTCGGCCAACACACGGGTGATTCGCCTGCGCCACAACGACGCCAAGGCCCTGGCCGAAACCCTCGGGGAAATCTCCGAAGGCCTGAAGAGCCAGCAGAACGGCGAAACCACCGGCAAGCAGTCAAATATCCTCATCCGCGCCGACGAGAGCCTCAATGCGCTGGTGCTGCTGGCCGAGCCAGACCTGGTGGCGACCCTCGAAGACATCGTGCGCCAGCTCGACGTGCCGCGCGCGCAGGTGATGGTCGAGGCGGCCATCGTCGAGATTTCCGGCGACATCAGCGACGCCGTCGGCGTGCAGTGGGCGGTGGACGCTCGCGGCAAGGCTGGCGGCCTGGCCGGGGTGAATTTCGGCGGCACCGGCCTGTCGATCGGTACCGTGCTGCAGATCCTGCAGAATGGCCAGGTGCCGGAGAACACCACCCTGCCCGACGGCGCCATCATCGGCGTCGGCAGTGACCGCTTCGGCGCACTGATCACGGCGCTGTCGGCCAACAGCAAGAGCAACCTGCTGTCCACGCCAAGCCTGCTGACCCTGGACAACCAGAAGGCGGAAATTCTCGTGGGGCAGAACGTGCCGTTCCAGACGGGTTCCTACACCACCGACTCGTCCGGTGCCGGCAACCCCTTCACCACCATCGAGCGCAAGGACATCGGCGTCACCCTCAAGGTCACCCCACACATCAACGACGGCGCCACCCTGCGCCTGGAGATCGAACAGGAAATCTCCTCCATCGCCCCCAGCACCAGCCTCAATGCACAGGCGGTCGACCTGGTGACCAACAAACGCTCGATCAAAAGCACCATCCTTGCCGAGGATGGCCAGGTGATCGTGCTCGGCGGCCTGATTCAGGACGACGTTACCCAGGCGGTTTCCAAGGTCCCCCTGCTGGGCGACATTCCCCTGCTCGGCGGGCTGTTCCGCTCGACTCGCGACTCACATATCAAGCGCAACCTGATGGTCTTCCTGCGGCCCACCGTCGTGCGCGACGGCGCCGGCCTGGCGGCGCTATCGGGCAAGAAGTACAGCGATATCCGCATCCTCGGCGACGGTGCAAATGGCAAGCCCAGCATCCTTCCCAGCACCCCAACGCAGCTGTTCGACGGCCGGGGCGAACCGGCGATAGATTTGCGGCAGTAGAAAGCTCGTACGGGCGCAACCTACCATTGCGGACCGCTACCCCAACACTTCAGCAATTAGAAAATGCCACAGTGCTGGATCGTAGAGTCGCCCGTTCATATGAATAAGCTTGCTTTACAGCAAGTACTGATGGTCGGTGAAACCTCGATTCGAGGTTTGCATCAGGGCCGGAGGTTAGGCCTGCCCCTCCCAGGACGACACCAAACGGAACATCGGCGATGCACCCGATGGCGGACCAGTTTCATTGTCGACGGTATCGATCCAACCCTGTTGGTCACGCAACTGGCAAATGAACCGACCTGTCCCCCCTTCGCATCGCCCTTCACCGAGGTAGAAAGGACAATACCCCCTCATAGCACTACTCAATCAATTTATATCTGGAACAACTCCCTGGAAGTCTAAAGGCCATCCACCTCACCAAAAACTTCATGCTTATGTTAGGCATAGCTTACAGCGCGCAGGTCAAACATCTACATACAGGCTTGCATCCTGACAAACAATATCAATACCCCAAAAGAACAGCAGAGATCATAAAGCCCACCCCTCCTACATCCTGCCTTTATAAAAGTACCAGCCTGAACCTTCTGCTTTGAGCTTCTTCCAATGTAATCGCTAGCGAATCTCGTGTTTCGAAAGCTCGCTCTTCCTCACCAATAGCTTTGTTCAACATCACTCGCTCACCAGCAATGAGAAAGCTCTGTTTTATCTCACAGCCCAACACAAGGTTAGCCCTTCGCCCAACTAGAGCACCCGCATTACCCTGGACTTCACAGGCCAATACCGTAGAGCCATCTGACAAATGGAAAACATTCGTAACAACCATTTCAGCAACCATATCAAAGCCCTTTATCTTTGAGCACCTGAAGGATTCGCATATCCGCACCACTCAAACCAAGGGCACCTCTAAAACCCGGCTCCGCCCCAAACACAAGGCGTGAAAAGTTGATCAGCACAACGAACTGCGGCCAGCACCTATCGCAACGGGGGCGTTGACCATCAAGGTTTTCCTGACTTATCTGCAACTCAATACAAAACTCAGACGCCTGGAATATCTTCAAACCAGGCCGAATATCTATCAGTGACCGCATAATGAATAATAAGCTCTGCAACTGCCCTTTTTCCCCATGCGTTTTCTCGCTGCGGCTTGCAGCAAATGTTGCATATCATCCACGCCCAGCAAGTATTTGTATCCGACCTCCAAGCCCTCTTGGAGAACTCGACAATCACTGGTCAATAACACGAACTTGGCTTCCCGGGGGGGGATCGCAAGCAGAACAGCTTCACTAGATTGCACGGCTATCGTATTAATGGCCTGCTCTACGTTCATAATTCCCTCCAGCATTACCAGTCGAGCGAAACCTCCCCGTGTGGCACCGAACGGCGCATAGGCCATGCGCTCGATGGCTACGCCGATTTCATTGACGACGGTATCGATCGAACCAATTGGTCACGCAACGGGAGATGAACCGACCTATGCCGCCTGTGAAACTACGCAGGTATTGCAGATAGCCATCGAGATAGCGGTTTTGCACACGAGAAGTGCCTTGCACCACTTCCTCGAACTACCCTTCGTCAAGATAGAATGTAGTGCTGCCGTCAGTACGCTGGAAGAAGCGTTTGCGCTGCGGGTGGTATTGGAATTCGCCAACATGACCGCCTGCACTGATGCTCAGGGGGTTGCCGTACAGGCTGCAGGTGATCTAACGGCCAGAGCCACTGATCTGATTGCCCTTGCGTCATAGCAATAACTTCCCGCCGGACTGCGCAAAACGATGAGGCCCAGGGTCGCTGAAGCCCTTGCTAGCCCAGGAGGCCTTTCCGGTACTGCCGTACTATCCGTACTACAAGATGCAATTGCGCAGGTTCCGTGCCAGATTGCCAAGGTCATCGTAGGCTATAGACGTCCTTGAGCGCCTGCTCACGGAAGGCTCGGGGGCTGCTCAACAATCGCTGCAGTGGGTCGTAGGCAAATCCCTCTCTGTAGCCGCGAGCATCTTCACGGGCCAGCAGAGCGCCATTCTGCCCGTAGGTATAAATCAGGTTCTGCAGATCATAAATAAATCTGTCACCTTTTCATCTGTCGATGCCCAGGCCCACGGTACCGATTCGGAACAGGCGCTACTCGACCCCGTCATCGAAGCCACGCGCTCGCTACGCGGTGCTGATACCCACTACACCGCCGACGCCGGCTATCACAGTCGTAAGGCACTCGAGAGCCTGGAGGCGGCGGGCATCTCTGCCTTTATTCCCGACAACGGTTACCGCAAACGGGACGAGCGCTACGCCGGGCAGCAACACCATACGGCCAAGCCCGATCCGCTCTGGGACAAGGGGCTGAAACGCATCAGCAGCCACTGCTACACGCCGGCTGACTTTTACTTCGATCCACAGCAGAAGATCTGTATCTGTCCGGCGGGCAAGCAGCTATATGGCAACGGCAGTCACTGCCTGATCAAGGGCCAGCCGGCGATCAAGTTCAAGGGCACCCTACGCGATTGCCTGAGTTGCCTGCAACGCAAGTAGTGCCTGCGCACGCCGGAGAAAACTGCGGCGCGCCAGGTCGCGTTCTTCCTGCCGAAGACAGAGCAGGAGAATGTCCTGACGCGCATGCGCCAACGCATCGACAGCGACATCGGGCGTGAGATGATTACCCGCCGCTTTGCCACCGTGGAGTGTTGTGGCTCAATGATTCTGGACACCCCGATAGGGCGTTAAGCTTCGCCCAGCCATGAGGTGTTTGCGTGACCAGAAGATCATTCAGTACAGATTTCAAGCTCGAAGCAGCCGGCCTGGTTTTGGATCAGGGGTACACCATTCCTGAAGCCTGCAAATCGATAGGCGTAGGCCCGACTGCATTGCGTCGCTGGGTAGAGCAACTGCGCAGCGAGCGTGGCGGCACGACACCGCCACGCAGCAAAGCCCTGACGCCTGAACAAAGGCGCATACAGGAACTGGAGGCCCAGGTTCGACGCCTGGAGCGGGAGAAAGAAATCCTAAAAAAGCTACCGCTCTCTTGATGTCGGACTCCCTCGATCAGTAGCGCTGATTGAGGCATTGGGTGAGCGGTATCCACGAGCCGAACTGTGCCGAGTGTTCAATGTGCAGCGCAGTAGCGTTTACGAAGCATGCAAACGCCGTCGCCGGGTTGATCACAGGCGAATTGCCTTGCGACATCTGGTTGCCGAGCTTCATGCACAAAGTCGTGGTTCTGCTGGAGCCAGAACATTATCGGCAGCGCTACGAATACAGGGCGCGCAGGTTGGTCGCTTTCTGGCTGGGCGCCTGATGAAAGAAGCCAGGCTATTCAGCTCGCAATGTCGCAAGCATCGCTACCGCAAGGCCGATGGTGAAAGCGCCATTGCGGCCAACACACTGGGTCGGCAGTTCACAGTGAGCGCCCCCAACCAAGTGTGGTGCGGTGATGTGACATGCCTCTGGGCGGGTAACCACTGGATCTACCTGGCAGCAGTCATGGATTTGTATGCGCGCCGCATCGTCGGTTGGGCACTGTCCAATCGACCTGATTCACAGCTCACGACACGCGCGTTACGCGTGGCCTACGAGTCCCGAGGTTGCCCGCAACAGTTGATGTTTCACTCAGACCAGGGTTGCCACTACACCAGCATTGAATTCCGCCAGATGCTCTGGCGCTACCGTATCAAGCAGAGCATGAGCCGCCGCGGCAACTGTTGGGACAACGCACCGATGGAGCGTTTTTTCAGAAGCCTGAAAACGGAATGGATACCAGAGCATGGCTATGTCAGCCAGGGGCAAGCTGAGGCTGATGTGCTGCGCTACCTGACGGGTTACTACAACCATCAACGACCACACAGCTACAACGGATACAGAACGCCAGCGGAAACCGAATCACTGGCCGGATAAACCTAAACCAGTGTCCAGTTTTCGTTGACCACAACAGTCGAGCGTTTCCTGTGTACGAGAGCGTGCATGACCGTGAAGGTTGCCCTCAGCGTCAGAGGCAACTGCTCGATGCACTGGAAGCCATGCTTCCCAACCAATGCGTGCCGATTTTGGTAACGGATGCTGGATTTCGTCGCCCCTGGTTCCAGGCTGTCGAAGCCAAGGGATGGTATTACGTGGGGTGCACCCGCAATCGTGATCTTCATCGCGACGAGAAAGGCTAATGGCAGTCGATCAAGCAGCTCTACTTGCAGACGACATCGAGCGCACGCTCACTTGGCCAAATCGAGATGACGCGCAGTGCGCCGCACCGGGTTGCGTTGTACGGCATTCACCAGCCGCCCAAGGGCAAGAAACATCGACGCGTGACAGGCAGCATCGCGCACAGCAAGCTCAGCTGGCAGAACGCCCGTCGTGAACAAGAGCCCTGGCTGCTCGCCAGCAATCGGCCAGAGATTTATCCTACTCAGCACTCAGATGGAGCCATTGCTACGTGACGAGGCTCACCGGCAAGCTCAGGCACTGGAGTAGATTTGTGGGGACGCCTCATTGTCTGCCCTCTTTTTGCAGCCCTTTTTTGTAGTCAATGTCTATAAGGAGGCTCATGATTTTTTTCTAGGAAAACCTCTACACCGACCTCTCCCGTTCGGCGATCCACCCGGGCACAGGTGATTACCTTGGCGTCAAGCGGCCGTTCACCAGCGATATAGAGTTCAAAAATCCCTTCGCTCTCAGTAAGTTGGGTACCTAGTGTCAAATTTTCCGAATCACTCCCCTGTAGCCTTGGATATGGCATCAGAGCATCGTGTGTGGCCCTCTTTGCGATGTTTTCCATTTCCTTGAGGTTCAATAATTTTTTCTTGCTCATGATTATGGCATCCACCCTTGAAGGCTATCGCCCCGTGGCGTAAACATACTCCGTTGCCCCATTGAATTAAATATTGAACTTCGCTGGCCCCCCATCGCCTCAAGAACCGCTCGATCTCCAATAGACGAACGCAATACACCAGCCCCTCCCGGGTGCGTATGCAAGGACCAGCGCCAACCTTGGCTAGCCAATTGCGAGGCCATATCTGGAGTGATTGGCACCGAACCAGAGTCACCTCGAAATATCAAGCGACGCCCACCGACGGAGAACATAGCGAATTCGTCGCCCGTCGCGGCAGTCAATGCCGACAGATCGCGTTGACCAAATGACTTATGAGCAATCGTGCTGGAACCAAACTCCGGTAGCTGTTCCAACACGGTAGACTGGCGGGAATTCAGCGTGCCGAACCCTCGGAAAATGGCAGCAGGATTTCCAATCGCCGGATTAGCGGCAATAGTCAAACCATTGCTTGAAGTTCTTACTGCCAACACCCGGAAACTTCCCGCCAACCCAGTTGCCAGCCCACCTATACCAATCAACCCATCGCCATAGCGCTGATCAATATTGCTCGGTTCCAGAAAGGGCTGAACGTAACTATTTATGGTTTTTGAATAAAGAGACATCTGCGGATTTGTCATAAGTGCTATCTGCAGTCCGCCATTCGTCAAGCTCTTGGCACCACCTATCGCCACATCAAACCAACTAGATGGAGCATTACCTGCAAAGAGGTTGTAGAAAACCAACCCCATATTCTGCGTGGCTAATTGGAACCAGTTACTTGGAGCTCCAGCCTCCTCCAGTGCATATCCCGTCGGATCCACCCCACTGAACGGCGAGTTGAACCCATACGAATACCGATTGAACGCCTGCCCATTGGTCGTGTCCTGATAGACGATATCGGCACTGAGGAAGCGTCCCAGAGTCGGGTCGTAAACCCGGCCGTTCATATGGATCAGCCCACTATCGGGTAGGTGCTCGTGGTCGGTAAATCCGCGGCGGGTGGTCAGCAGCACTGCTGGGCTGTCGGACCAGTCTGCACCACGTAAACCACCAAAGGGGGCGTAGCTGCGTCTTTCCACCAATGCGCCGTTAGCGTCGGTGACGCTTTCCAGCGAACCTAGCTGATCGCGTAGCTGGTAGTGCAGCTGGTACTGGCTACTGCCGTGGTTGCGCTGTACTTGTAGGTAGTCACCAATGTAGCTGTTCTGCCAGCGCTGACTGCCGTTCAGGTGTTCTTCAAAGCGGCCTTCGTCGAGGTACACCGTGCCCCTGTTGCTGCCGGAAACCAATAGGTAGCGCCGGCGTTCGGGGTCGTAGCTGAAATCGCTATGCTGGTTGCTGGTGCTGATGCGCAGGGGTTTGTCGTACAGGCTGTAGCTGACCGTGCGCCCTGGGCCGCTGAGCTGGTTGCCACGGGAGTCGTAGCAGTAGTCGCCAGCATTGCTGCGCAGTACGGCGTGGGGGCCGGGGGTAACGCCATTGCCGCAGGCACTTTGACCGGCGGCGTCGTACTGACCGTAGCTCAGGCTGGTGAAGTGTGGGCTTTGCAGAAGGTTGCCCAGGCCGTCATAGACGTAGCTGTCGTGCACTGTCTGGCCGTCGGCCAGAGTGCGGGTGCTGCTGGTCAAACGGTTCAGCAGGTCGTAGCTGAAGGTTTCCTTGTAGCCTCGGCCATCGTCACGGGCCAGCAGTACGCCGTTTTGTCCGTAGGTGTAGGTCAGGTCTTGCAACGTGCCGACAGCGCCTGTGCTGTGCAGGCTCGTTAGCCAACCGGCACCTGGCGTATAGGTGTAGTTGCTGACCACGCCATTGCCATAAGTCACCCGGGTGATCTGGCCCCGTTCGTTCTGGCTGTTGATGGTGCGCAACGATTTGCCGCTGACAAAGTCAGTTTCGCCACTGGCATAGCCATAACCGTTGTAGTCGTTGACATAGCGGAAACCGCTGGCGTCCTGGACGATATGCGGACGGTTGAAACCGTCGTAGACCTGCCCGTCGGTGTAGTTCAGAGTCTGGCCGGCAGCCTGGATGGTGGTCTTCCGCACGTAAGGGCGGGACAGTTCATCGTAGCTGTAGACCTGCATGAAACCCTGGTCGGTACGGCCCATACCGGCCAGCTTACCGATGCCGTTGGGGGCGCTGTCGTAAGTCCAGATGGACTCCTCGACCGTCCCCCCTTGTGGATTGATATCCTGACGACGAACCATACGTCCCAAGCGGTCGTAGCGCTGGCGGATCTTGCTGCCATCGCTGGCAGTCACCTCACCGATCTGGCCAAACCCGTCGACGCTCATGGTCTGCAGGCCACTGTTCGGATCCTGAAGCGAGATGCGGTTACCGGCCACGTCATAGGTCATGAGCACGTCGGTCGCTTGCGCGCCATTGACGCGGGTTGCAGCCAGGTTGCCGTCAGGATCGTAGAGGTAGCGGACACTGGTGGCGACCGAGCTGCCCACAGCATTGATACTGACCTCCAATTGACCCAGGGCATTACTTTCTCGTCGTTCGGTACGGCTCTGAGCACCACCGGCCTCGTAGGTCAGGGTGTATTGCCGCCAGGTACCACCCTCCGTTCGTGAACCGTAAGTGAATGACAACGCAGCACCGCCACTGAGCTGCCGGGTCAAAGGTCGGTCACGGTTATCCCAGGTCGACAGCAGATAGTTCGGCGTAGCGCCGCTGTAGGGCTCACTCTGTTTGATCAATCGCCCCAGGGCATCGAATTGGCTGTCGGTATTGATCCAGCCGCCGTCGTATCCCTGGTGACGCTCGCGCACTGCACGAGCGAGCTGATCCAGATAAGTCCACTGCTCTGGCGCACCTTGTAAACCGGAACCGGAAACAGTGCGTTTTCTTATGGCAGCAACCGCCCCGGCAGGGCAGGACACCATCCCACCACATATGCTGTAAGTCGTTAGCTCGGTGGCGCCACCTGGTCGGCTAACCTGGGTTTCACGCCCAAAGGCGTCGTAGCTGTAGGTGGTTATGAGCCCGTTGGCATCCGTTACCGTCAATGGGTTGCCGGTAACACGGTCGTACGTGGTGGATTGCGTATGCCCAAGGGCGTTCTGTTGCGATGTCGGCCAAGGGCCTTGGAAAGCACTTTGTGTGGAGGTTCGGGCCTCCTGACCAGCAGTCGTCTCAGTGGTACTGACAACACGGCCGGCGCCATCACGCCCATAGCTGACCGAAAGCTGCGCCGCCCCCGCCCCGGCATAGCGCACTTCACTGGCAACAGCGAGCGTCCCGGGTACGGCGGTATAAGTGTGAGTGCGCGAACGACTTTGCCCGCTACTGCTGCTTTGCGTGGTTTCACTCGCCAAGAAGCCCAGTAACCACTGACTTTCGTCATTATTGAAGCTACGGGTCTTGGAAATGGTGTGCAGAGGCGTGCTTAACCCTGCAACGGTCGACGCCGTACGTGTAATGGTGCTTTGAGCATTGCCGTAAGTGTCGTGTGTTTGCGTGGACTGGCTGACTGCCACCACCGCCCCACCCTCAAATTGCTCCTGCGTGCTGACGGCAACGTAGGGGTAATAGGTTTTCCCCGAAATCGGTTCGAGCTCTTCCCACTGCTGTGTAGTGCGCGAAATTAGCTGGCTGTCCTGCTGGATTTCATCCTTGCTAACGGCACCAATGAACGGGAAGTCCTGGCGTAGGGTACGAGTTCGTGTTTGGTTACGAGCTAGGTCTTTCGCTTCGATCGAAGCAAAGCCAAGAAAGCCACGCCCTAATCGATTCAAGCGTGCACCGCGATATTTGTATTCATGGCTGGCTTGGCCACCCACGCCATTGGCGATCAGCAGCGTGCTGACTACAGGCTTGGGCGAACGCACGGCCATATCAGGGAATGCAACATTGGTGGCAGGCGTATGAATGGCGGTGTCATTCAGTTTTCCGTAGTTGATTTCAACGGTGTTGCCTGCCCCGTTATCGACTTTGCTGAGTAGCTCAGGGTACTGCCGGGCCTGCGCAAAATGTTGCCACTGCTGACCTACCAGCCTAGTCGTACCATATGAAACCTCAACCACCGGAGTTCCCAAAAGCACTTCATCCACACCCTTGCCGGTGTAATCGGCAGGAAACATTTCAAACGGGTCGATCTTGACGCCCTCATAGTTGTATCCACAGGTGATGGCCGTACCGATATAGAAAAAGTACTCCAACGAGTCGGCAATCGCCGTGTTGCCCTGCCTACGGTGGTCGGCTATTAACGCTCGGGACTCATTGACCAATTGCCTACAGTTAGGCGTCAGCTTGGAGACATCAGAATGGAACGCGCGGCTGACCGGGATACCGGTAGCAATCCTTTCGAAGGTCGAACCGGTAAAGCGCAGCAGATAGAACAGTGCGTCCTGCCCCGGATAAATGATCTCCTGAGCGCCATCACCATCGTGATCCAGCGCTTTGGCCGGATAGTCCGCAGCGGCGCTGCGAATTTTATAGAGCGGCAGCACTTCGGCTGAAGAATAAGGCGTGTCGATTCGCTGGAACATCGAACCGGAGGGAGAAGCACCGGTGTTCAACAGCACTGACAAGGTACTGTTCGCCCCTTGCACCACGTAGTCGGGTAATCCATCGCCGTTTACATCGGCGCTGACAGCACGATCGGCGTTCACCCCCATGGAAACTAGCGAGCTGTCACTCAGTGCGACCCCATTCTTCAATATCGCACCATGCAGCACCCCAGCTTTCTGGGTGATCAGCTGCACCCCACCGGACGGGTCAAGCCCCAAAGGCACCAACCAGGGATATTTCGCCAGAGTGAACCCCGGCAACCAGTTCACCTTGGTAAAGGTCGGTGTCTGCGTATTACCGCTATTTAAAAATACGCTCCACTGACCACTCACCGGCAACAACAAGTCATCTCTGCCATCATTGTTGGCGTCGAGGGTGCTGCCTGAAATCATAGAAATCGTGAACAATCCCGGCGCATAGCTGGTAAGAACGCCAGTACCATCGGTTTGCCAGGCATCGCTAATGGGAACCTCACCATTCTTGGTCAGCGCGAACCAACGCAGTGTCTTGACCGCATTATTGTTCGACGAGGAGATTATCTTGAAGTAGTAGAGCTCTTCGGTACCGTCACCATCGAAATCGAAACGACCTAGCGAGACAGGAAACTGATTGCCCTCAAATAGCACTTGCTCGGTCAGTGTGGAGCCATTGGATTTGATCAGACCGATACGCGCGGCCTTACTGGCCATAGAGAAATAGCTACGTGCGAATTCTTTTGCGCCATCACCATTCCAGTCCACTGGCACAAAACTCGGCCCCATCGTGCGAGTTACGTAGAAATCCTGAGCAATTTTGAGGCTGGGCATCCATTGCAGTGCTTGCTTCAGGTAACTGAAAGCAACCGATTGCTGACAGGCTTTACCCTCACTTCCCCATTGACAGGCTTGCACGCTGGAAAGGACGCTATAGAGCGGGTTATCCAATGCCGGGTTGTAGCTCAGCTGATAACGCATCGCTTGGGCTCCTGCCGCCTTTACATCAAGCGCCGAAATGACCTTGCCGGTTTCGCTATAACCACCACCGCGATATTGGCGAAGGGTGTAAGGCAGGGTCTGATAAACGAAACTCACGACGATGTCGGAATAACTGATTTGCGTCGGGATGACTGAACTGGCGCCCACCTCATAACTGTATTGCACTGCATTGCCAAAACCATCCGTTCTGGACTTTATCGCCCAAATGTATTCGGCGACTTTGCCTTTGCTGTTGATCGTTGCATTACCGCCACCGTACTGCAGGGTTTCGCCAGCTCGGGTTTTTATCTCAAAGGTCAGAGCATTATCCGAGCCCTTCAGTGTTATCCGATTGAAACCGTCAAGTTCGGTTCGATAAACACTGCCCACTTGTAGATATTGCCCAGATATCAGTTGAAGGCGCATACCATCTAGACAAAGTTTGTCGGCCACTGCCAAAGCCACGGGGATATTGGCGCCGTCCTGCACAATGGTAGAGGCACAGCGCTGGATGGTAGATAGCCCTCCCAGCCCCCAGCCACGCCCCAGCACACCATTCTGGCCAAGGCCAACGTAAGTCACGGATAGCGCCGGCTGCATGCCATTGATGCCTGCGGGAGCGGCAATAGGCAGGCTGTACTGAGCGTCGCCACCGAGCCCCACACTCACTTCAGGCAAGGTCAGATTGAGAGCACTGTAACTTTCCGGGGCATCGCCAATTTCCAGGTTGTCTGAGGTCTTGGCGACAAGAGGCATGGCGCTACTGGTGAGATTACTATCAACCAGCAAGGTATCGCTTCCATGCAGCGGGTGAGTAACACGCACAAACAATTTACCGTTTCGGCTCTTGCCCAGAAATTCGATTTTTGCCCCGGAACTGGCAGCGATGTCCGCCCCCATGGACTGCCCTGTCCCTTGGTAAATAATGCTTTTCTTGGACTCTATAGCACTTACGACAAGTAACTCTCCACTGGATTCGTTGGGTTGCATGACCAAATCGAACAGTTGATCGCCATCGACATCAACAGCCTCGAGTTTATAGGGCGCAGGTAACCAGTCAGTATTCGCGAGCCGAGCATCGTCGAACTCATAAATGGAGACATAGCTGTAGCCCTCACGCAAAAGCATGCGGCTTTTGAACGGCGCCTTCTCGACAATTGGCTTGGGAACCCCAGCTACACTGACATCCACTGCCTTCAGGTAGATGTCCGCCTGGCCATCGGCGTTGTAGTCACCAATATAGGCCTCAAGGTGTTTGATACTCCATTCACTGGCGTCAGCTGGTGCTAAAAACACCGTCAGAGATGAAAAAATTAAAACCGCAACTAAGCGAATAGACATAACTCTCGCCTTCCATAGCTGATAGAGGTTTCAAAGCACGATGGCGGCTATAAATAAGTGGCCAACAGGCAGTCGTCAATATCGTCACCCAGAAAAGCTACACTTTTATAACTATTCAAACCTTTGGTTTGGGTGCACAGGAAAGCAGAAACACATGCGACTAGAGACGGTTAAGGCTCGCCATTTCGCACCCGTATCCGTTGCCTCTCAATTCTTCCATGACTACGCGTGGGTTAACGATTACATGAAAGGCGGGGTTCCTTATGAAGCCCCGCAAGCTCAGTTCAACTAATTGCAACTCACGCCAGTGGCGGCGTGCGCGGCGGCACCTGGCGCTTGCTGCCGGTCGACTCATAGGCCGCCGCCAGTTGCAGCAACGCCGAGTCGTCGTAGGCACGGCCGGCGAAGGTCAGGCCCACCGGCATGCCGATATCGGCCATCACACCCATCGGCACGGTAACGGTGGGCACGCCCTGATGACGGATCGCCAGGTTGCCGTTGGCGACCCAGATGCCGTTGCTCCAGGCGATGTCGGCCGACTCCGGATTGACGTCGGCATCGGCCGGCCCCACATCCGCCACGGTGGGGAAAAGCACCGCGTCGAGCTTGAGCTCGTCCATCCAGTCTTCCAGATCCAGCTTGCGGGTCTGCTCCAGAGCGCGCAGGCCATCCGGCACGCTGGGGATTTCGCGCCACGACTTGAGGCCGCGCTGGGCCATGCGCACGTATTCATCCATGCCGAAGGCCAGGTCATCCTCGCGGTTGGGCAAGGTGCCAGGGTCGTGGGGGAAGATCTGCGGGCCGTCGACGTCGGCCAGGCGATTGAGTTTCGGGTCGCCATTGGCACGCAGGAAGTCGTCGAACGCCCAGCCCGACAGCTCCCCCAACTCGTCAAGCAGGAACTGGTGCGGCACCAGGCCGCGGTTGTAAACGGTCGGCGCGCCGGGGCGGTCACCCTCGCAGTTCGACACCAACGGGAAGTCCACCTCGATCACCGTGGCACCGGCCTGCTCCAGGGCCGCGCGCGCCTGCTCCCACAGCTCGATCACCGAGTCGCGAGTGTGGATGCGCTGCCCGGTTGGCCCGCCAATGCCGGGCTTTTCGCTGGTGCCGGCCGCCTCGTCCTTATTGATGTACATGCGCGGCACACCCAAGCGCTTGCCCGCCAGCGCGTCGGCCCTAGCCGCCAGCGCCAGGTAAGACTCGGGGCGCACCTCGGAAGCTTTCGGGATCGGCACCCAGGGCTGCAAACGCCAGAGGTCGCCACGGCTGTCGGCATCGTCGGCCACCACCACGTCGAGCACTTCGAGCAGATCGGCCATGCTGCGGGCGAATGGCACCACCACGTCCATGGTCGGCGTCAGCGGCCAGTTACCACGTACCGAGATCACCCCGCGCGACGGCGTGTAAGCGCACAGGCCGTTGTTCGAAGCCGGGCCACGTCCGCTGGACCAGGTTTCCTCGGCCAGACCGAAGGCGCAGAAGCTCGCAGCGGTCGCGGTACCGGCACCGTTGGATGAGCCCGAGGCGAACGGCGCAGTCAGGTAATCGGCGTTGTACGGGCTTTCCGCACGGCCATAGACGCCGCGCTGCATACCGCCATTGGCCATCGGCGGCATATTGGTCTTGCCCAGGCAGATGGCACCAGCGGCACGCAGGCGCTCGACGGTGAAGGCATCACGTTGCGCCACCAAATCCTTGAACGCCGGGCTGCCGGAGGCGGCCGTCAGGCCCTTGACCAAGTAGCTGTCCTTGGCGGTGTAGGGAATGCCATCGAGCGGGCCAAGGGTTTCGCCACGGTCGCGGCGTGCATCGGAGGCCTCGGCCTCCTTCAACGCATCGGGGTTGTGTACCACCACCGCGTTGAGCCGGGTCGGCGTATCCGGGCCATCGTAAGCCTCGATACGCGCCAGATAGGCCTTGACCAGCTCGACTGCCGTGGTGCGGCCGGACTCCAGCGCGGCGCGCAGCTCGGCAATGGAAACTTCTGTAACCTCGATCATGGTGTCATCACTCGCAGATGGCGGGCCGGCATCATGGCCCCGGATACGAAAACAGGCCCCGATGATACATGCCACCAGGCTGTCGCAGCAGCCGCGCCAATGGCCAGGATGCGCGCCAGCCATTACAGTCTCGCCACCGACTCCTCCGCTGTGGGCACAACAGGCTTATGACCCGCGAAGAACGCATCCATCTGTGGTCCGCGCTGTCGGATGTATTCGTCGACAACGACGTCGACTACACCTTCATCGCCGGTCAGGTGGCAGGTTTCGACCGCGCCATGGTGCAAGCCGCCTTCTTTGAGGACGTCGCGCCCGCCTGCTACTCCAACTTGCTCGCGCCCATCCCCCCGATCTGGACCGGCTTCGACAGCGCCTGGCTCGGCGAAACCATCGAGCGCGCCCGCGTCGCCCGGCAGCACTCCAGCCTGCGCCGCCTGCGCGACCGGCTCTTCATCGTCTACCTGCGCCGTGCACTGAAAGCGGACTGGGCGAAGATCGCGCAAGAACTGGATCGCCTCTGAAACCGGGCTAACGCCCCAACTCCCGCAGCCAGGCCAACAACTCGGCATGCAGGCTTCCGGGCCCTGGTGCACGTCGGCTGGTTCACCCTGCTCGCGTTAGCCAGCCAGCGCCCGTAGCGCAGCGAACCTTTGCTATGGTGGCCGCTACACGCCCACGCACTGGAGGACTCCAACATGGATCGACTTACCGGCGGCTGCCTCTGCGGCCAGGTGCGCTTCGAAACCAGTGGCCAGCCTTATCGGGTCGGCGTTTGTCACTGCATGGATTGCCGCAAGCACCACGGCGCCCTCTTCCACACCTCGGCGATATTCCCGCAGGACGCGGTGAAGGTGGAAGGTGAAACCGGCGAGTACGCCGGCCGCCACTTCTGCCCGCGCTGCGGCTCGTCGGTGTTCGGACGCTCGGCGGATGAAATCGAGGTCAACGTCGGCTCGCTGGATGAACCGAACCGCTTCACCCCCACCTACGAACTCTGGACCATCCGCCGCGAAGCCTGGCTACCGCCCTTGCCCTTGGCGCGGCACTACCCACGCGACCGCGACCGCAGCTCGCGCCACGAGTAGAACCGCTCGCGGTTCAGGCATCGGCTTCGCGCCGGCTGACCCAGCCGTGCATCAGCCCGGCCTGGAAGAACTGCACCGGAGCAATGAACCCGGCCGCCTGGATGATGCCAGCCACCTGCGGCGCCGGCAGCACCGCCACATCACGGGCGTAGGCCGCACGGGCGCGCTCCAGCATCTGCGCATCGACCCCGGCGGCAGCCATCAGCGTCATCCAGCCTGGTAGTAGAACTTCGTAGGCCGGCGACTGGATATCCGCCGCCAGATCGACACTGGCCAGCATCCCGCCTGACTTGAGGCGCTGCGCGACCTGGGCGAAGAACCCGGTACGCAGCATCGGGTCGAGCAAGAACTGCGACACCAGAAAACAGGTAGCCCCGTCATAGACCGCCCCAGGCGCCAGCGTATCCAGATAGCCTTCGTGAAAGTCGCAGCGCGAGGCAAAGCCGCCGCGCTCCGCGCGCTGGCGGCAGACCTCAAGCATCGCCCCGGACGGATCCAGTGCGGTGAAGCGCCAGCCCGGAAAGCGCTCGGCCAGGTGCGCGATTTCCGCCCCCGTGCCGGCGCCCACGCACAGTATCCGCGCGTCGGCCGGCAGATCGATGAACAGCGCATCGAGCAGCAGATAAAGCGCCTCCCGAATCGGCGCCATCCCCGCCCACTGCTTGTCGTAACCCGCCGCCTGCTGATCGAACAGCGCCTTGATTTCCTCATCCCGCATGGCCATGCCTCCGTCGAATGTTCATCTTCATGCCTTCCAGTATCCCAGAGCTGTCAATCCCCCTCGCCGCACGGCTGCAAGCCCGACCCAACTTTGTGGGCACTTTGCCAGAGCATCGGGGGACTAACTGGCATGTCCCTTCGCAGCGAACCCGATATGCAGAACCCGACCTTCGAACAGAAAGCCTTCATCCTGCTGCTCGTCCTGGTAACCATCGCCTTCTTCTGGATACTGCTGCCGTTCTACGGCGCGGTGTTCTGGGCCATGGTCCTGGCCGTGGTGTTTTCGCCCCTGCAGGAACGCCTGCTCCGCCGCCTGGGCGGGCGAGGCAATCTGGCCGCCCTGCTGACGTTGATCATCTGTCTGCTGGTGGCGATTCTGCCGGTGATCTTCATCACCTCTGCGGTGGTGGCCGAAGGCACCGCCCTGTATCAGAAACTGGAGTCAGGCGAGCTGGACGCAGGCGCCTACGTCACCAGCGGCATACGCATGCTACCGCCATCGATACAGGATCAGCTGGCCCGCGTCGGCATCTCCAACCTCGACGGCCTGCGCGAACAGATTTCCAAGGGCGCCATGGCCGGCAGTCAGTACCTGGCCACCAAGGTATTCGCCATCGGCCAGGGCACCTTCGAGTTTTTCGTCAGTTTCTTCGTCATGCTCTACCTGCTGTTTTTCCTGCTGCGCGACGGCAAGGAGCTGGTGCACAGGATTCGCAGCGCCATCCCGCTGGCCGGCAACACCAAGCGCCGCCTGCAGATCAAGTTCACCCGTGTGGTACGCGCCACGGTAAAGGGCAACGTGGTGGTCGCCGCCGTCCAGGGTGCGCTCGGCGGCTTCATCTTCTGGACGCTGGGCATCTACAGCCCGCTGCTGTGGGGGGTGCTGATGGCCTTTCTGTCACTGCTGCCGGCAGCCGGCGCCGGCATCATCTGGGCGCCGGTGGCCATCTACCTGATGCTCAGCGGCAGCCTGGTGCAAGGCATTATCCTCACCGCCTTCGGCGTGCTGGTGATCGGCCTGGTGGACAACATCCTGCGCCCCATCCTGGTCGGCAAGGACACCCGCATGCCCGACTACCTGATCCTCATCTCCACCCTCGGCGGCCTGGCCCTGCTCGGCCTCAATGGCTTCGTGATCGGCCCGCTGGTGGCGGCGCTGTTCGTGGCCAGCTGGAATCTGTTCGGGGCGAAGAAGAAGGTCAGGTTGCCGGTGTGAGGATGGCTTGGTAAACCGAACACACAGCACACCCTTTTGATGAAAGCTCTCGACCTGCTCTGGCCAGGCAAACGCAAAAGACCTTAGTTGGAGGAATAAATGGAATTTACCGATGAAATCGCAGCAGCATTTCCAACGGGCAACAAGATTCCAGCAGCATTAGAGCAGGCACTTCGTTCGCTGGAAGAACACGGCTGTGTACGACAACGGCGTGACGGGGTTCGCTACATGACCTTGCACCCCGAGGCCGAGTACAGTGACGTCTCTGCGACAGTATTCTATGTGCCCGATGCAGCCGACACTAAGCTATGGACCGGCTGTAATGACCCGGAGGTGAACGCCCGACTTACCATTTTCCTCAGAACAGGGGGAGATGGCTCATGGGCTGGTTTATGGCGAGACGACGCAGGGCGACAGAAAGTCGTTCACCTTGGATCTGGCTCCGGCTCCGTGATGCTGTGTGTCCTGACGGAAAACATAGAAGACCTTTTACGGCTTCTGGCCATCGGATATGACGAACTCTGCTGGCCTGAACATTTCAACCGTACCCCTGCAGAAGTAAGGGCCGATGAATATGGTGATGACGACCACCCGCCACCACCCGCCGTGCTCCGAAATCACGTTAGCCAGACATTAGGACTATCCATACCCGAGCGTGCAGCAGAGATCATTTCGCACACGGCAAGCATGGATGCTTCAGAGTCAGACGATCCATTCTGGAACTGGCTCAAACACGTCAGAGGGGAGTAAACCTCCTCCCCTGCCCTCTAGGCATTTAACCGACTCGCACCTAACATAGGCAGGACTCGTACTACCGCGGCTGCTGAACCCGGTATTCACGAGGACACCACAATGGAAAGAACCCGCGCCTGGAGACGCTCACAGGCTCACAAAGACCTACCCAAAACACTGCTGCGTTTGCCGTACCAACGGCCAGAAAAGAACTGGAAGCTGCTGTATACCCGAGCGGAAAAACTGCTCAGGGCCCGCCAACTTGGCCTCAGCTACCCCATTCGCACAACCCGCCAACTGCTGGATCAAGAGTGACCAAGCTCCTTTTTATCTGCAGCCGCAATCAATGGCGTAGCCCGACGGCGGAAGCGATCTGGCGACGCCGCCCCGGCTTCGAAGCTCGCTCGGCCGGTACCAGCCCTAATGCTCGCAAACCCGTCGGCCCAGCGGATATCCGCTGGGCCGACGTTATCTTCGTCATGGAGCACAAGCACGCCAACCGCCTGCGCGCAGAATACGCCCGCCTGCTCGAACACAAGCGCCTGCACATTCTGGATATCCCCGATGACTACCGTTTCATGGATCCAGAGTTGGTCAAGATGCTCGACGATATGGTGACGCCGTATCTGGCCAAGCAGGATTGAAGCACTTACCTCCTCTGCAAATCAGCATTGCGGCAACCCAAACGACCTCTCTTCCAACTGCAAATGCGGCAGTTCGCCCTAGCGCCTATTCAACGCAGCAGTGATACAAGATTCAGACATCACGCAGCTTTGGACTGGAAATGGACTTCAGCGAATACGGAAACCCCACCGGCAAGGCGGTCGTTTACTTCCACGGGGTGCCGGGCTCGCCGCATGAGAGCGCCATATTCGACGCACCCGCCCGAGAGCAGGGCCTACGCATCCTTTGCTTCGACCGTTTCGCCATCGCCCCATCCATCACCGGCACCGACTACTACCGGCATATCGCACAGGCGATCAGCGAGACAGTGCGAGGTCGAGTCGACTTCATCGGTTTTTCCCTCGGCACGCATGCCGCGTTGGAAGTCAGTGCCCTTATGCCGGGCCAGGTCCGCAGCCTGCACCTGATTTCCGCCGCCGCCCCGCTAGACGGTGGGGACTTCCTCGATGAGATGGCCGGCAAGGCCGTGTTCTCACTGGCCCAGCGCAGCCCAGGCTTGTTCCAGTGGCTGGTGAAATGGCAGGCGCTGCTGGCCAAGCGAGCACCGCAGGTGCTGTTTCGCATGCTGTTCGCCAGCGCCCAGGGACAGGATCGGGAGTTGGTGAAATCACCGGAGTTCAGGGCGCTTATCGGCCAGGTATTGCAGCAGTGCTTTGCTCAAGGTACGACCGGCTACACGCGGGATATTCGGCAGTATCTCCAGCCCTGGTCAGCCAGCGCCTTCGCCAGCGAAGCAGATGTTTGCCTGTGGCATGGCACGCAGGACAACTGGTCGCCTTTCGCTATGTCGGCGTATCTGGCCGAGCACTTCCCAAGCAACGCGCACATCGAGCAGATGGAAGGGTTTTCTCACTACTCCTGCTTGTATGTCGCAGCGCCGATGATCTGTGCGTTACTCGCCTCGATCTAGGCTCTGACCACTATTGGCTAGGCCTTTCCGGAGATTCTGTCCTATCGCGCCACCGCATCACGGTACAGCGCATCGCTCAGGACCGCCGTGGGGCACACCACGCGCAGCAGCTTACGAAACCTCGGGCACTCCTTGTGAGATGGCGCAGGGCATTCGCAACATGCCTGAGCAGGCGACTCATGGTGGTCATGCGCAGCTCCTGGTGATCGAGCTAACGGGCCGGATCAGCCCCAGCTGTTCGTGATAGTGGAGCGTAGAGGTGAGCACGCCGCGGGTTTTCGAGAGCACTCCGATATCAACGAGTTTCATGCTTGACCTCAAGTTGACTTGAACTTGCACAGTAGGCCATCGCCACCCCGATAGGCAGACATCGCACATGAAACCTCACCCCTCCCCTGCGGCCAGCATACGAACACTCGCGGCACTGGCCGGCGCCATCCTGCTCGCTTCGCTCGGCATCAGCATCGCCACCGTTGCACTACCCAGCCTGGCAACCGTCTTTTCGGCCGGCGTACAGCAGGTGCAATGGGTCGTACCGGCCTACCTGCTCGCCTTAACTTGCGTCATCGTCGTCGCAGGACGAATGGGCGATCTCTACGGAAATCGCCGCGTGCTGATGGGCGGCATCCTGCTGTTCACCCTGGCCTCTGCCGGCTGCGCAGTGGCGCCGACCCTGGGTTGGCTCATCGCAGGCCGCGCGGTGCAGGGGCTGGGCGCGGCAACGCTGATGGCGCTGCCGCTTTCTATCGCCAAGACCCTGATTGCGAAAGAGCGCCTGGGCGCATCGATGGGCCTGCTCGGAACGATGTCGGCCATCGGAACCGCATTGGGTCCCTCGGTCGGCGGCATCCTGATCGGCGAATTTGGCTGGCGCTCCGTTTTCGTTCTGTTGACGCTATGCGGTAGCGGCTTGCTGGCTCTGACTGCTATCGGCATTGGAAAAACGGCACCCAATGAAAACTCCGCACGTATCGATTGGGCCGGCAGCGGCTGGCTATCGGCAGCGTTGCTCTGCTTTGCACTCGCGGCCAGCGGGGGCCGGGCCGGCGTGGCCATTGCTCCCTGGATGCTGCTGGTGTTGGCCGCCGCTGCGCTTCTCGTATTCATCCGTACCGAGCGGGTCGTGCCCAATCCCCTGATCCCGTTAGCGCTTGCGCGCGGACGCGGTATCGCCACGTCACTGTCCATGAACCTCGTCGTTGCGACAATCATGATGTCCACGCTGGTGGTCGGCCCGTTGTTTCTCTCGTTTGGCCTGGGCCTCAGCGAAGCCGGGACAGGATTGGCAATGGCCGCCGGCCCCGGCGCCGCGGCGCTGTCGGGGGCGCCAGCGGGTAGGCTTGCAGATCGCTTCGGAACCGACCGGACACTGCTCGCGGGCCTGCTGCTTGCCAGCGTGGGGCTGTGTGGCTTCGCCCTGTTGCCCATGCTCATCGGAATTCCGGGCTACATCCTGGCGATAGTGCTGATGACGCCAGGCTTCCAGCTGTTCCTGGCGGCCAACAATACGGCTGCGCTGAACCTGGCGGCGGAAGCGCACCGAGGGGTGCTCTCAGGGCTACTCGGCCTGTCACGCAACCTTGGCCTGATGACGGGTGCCTCCTTGCTACCGCTACTGTTTGCCTCGCTATTGGACAGCCGGACATTGGCGGATAACTCCACACCAACGATCAGCAACGCTTTCTCCGTTACCTTCCTGAGCTTGGCAGGCCTGTGTTTTCTCACCTTCCTGTTCGCAGCGTGGGGAAAGCGTCGCGATGCTGAAAAGGTTGGCTGCTAACGGCCAAGAGCGGACACCACAAAGCTCCTCATAAACTACAAAGAAAAACAGCTCTGCTCGATCCGAGTCAAATCGGAAGCCGAAGAGATACTTTTGCCTCCGACGTCAACCAAGGGGCGGCGTCGCCTTGAACCTTCTGAAATCCCAACAAGAATTTATCGCGTTGTTTCAGAGTTTCTTTGACTGCAGTCCTTAAATCATGACTAGGAATTAGCTGCGTTAGTGGCGCCCCACAGCGGGGGGCACCATGTACATCTACAGCTTCATCGAGCAGAGACCAAACCCGCGAATCGGCGCAATGAAACAATAGCGTAGCCGCACATATTGCTTGGCCTGCGCTGGTCGCGAGCAGCGTAGCCGTAATCCAATGCCGCATTTGAGACAACCTATCGATGTAGTTTGTCGCTGTTCGCTGTGCATCTTCTAGTCCGGCGATACCGTCACCGAGTGATACCACCGCAGCATCTAGATCAGCCTTGCTACCCCCAGCTCCAGCAAGGAGAAGCATCCCTCTGCGCCTGTAATAGGGACCGGCAGAACCCAAGTCACGCTCAGACTGATGGAGGAGCCATTCACGATTGCTGCCTTGGACGAGTTGCTCACAATTGGCCAGGACATAGGCATCGCTCGGTGATGAATCGATGCGCTCTAGCCAAAGATCACTGGCCTCATCACACCGGGAGAAAGACGAGAGAGCTACATCCAGCAAGTCCCAACCTGTAGAGCCATCAACTGAGCGGACAACGGTATCCTCCGCCCGGATCTGCTTCATAAATTTCAACCCATCAGGATCGCCACAATTGAGCAAGGCTCGGGTGACTGACGAAACGAAGTTCCCAATAGGTCTCAATTTTTTGCAACTGACAGCGTGTTCAATGAGTGCATAAACCTCTGCACGGAAGCCAACTACCGTGTCGAGCATGATAGTGAGTGTGGCGTCCGACCAGAAGGCCGTATACGCCCAGTTACCGTGCTCATCTGCGTGCCGCATGGCATGCCTCAGCGCGTCCTGAAGATCTGTTAAGTGGCGATCCGAGAAGGCATCTCTCAATGCATCAGTTCCAGAACCTGGTTCTAGGCCGCCCCATGAGGACAACTCAGAGCGAAAGGAGACGGAATGGTTAATTTGCTCCAAATCCACAGATACTGATGCTAAACCACCCCGGTCAGGCTCTTGCGCCTGAACAATCACTCTGAGTTCTGGAGAAGGTTGCTGCTGAGGGGCAATCTGTAAGCGCAACCATGCAAGGACGTATCCAGCAAATGAAGTCGCCAACGCGCGCTGGCGCTCTTCGCCGACGACCAATCCAAGCACCTCTGCACAGGTGGCCAAGTCGCATCGGTTAAGGATGTCAGGTGGTGCCTCTAATGAGTGCTGTAGCAACAGCCTGGTGAACCAGTATTTCTCTAAATGGATGGATTCACCTGTCAGCGCCAACTGATCAAACCTGTTGCGCACATCTTCCTGGGGCATTTGGAAAAGTAATTGCAGGGCAAAGCCACGGGCGATGCCGTTTTCCCCTCTTAGTGCTCGATCGATAAGCGGCAGCCATACGGTGCTGGCAGGCTTTTCCTGTACCGCCGCGTACCAGATCACAGGCGCTAGCCGATCATCTGTTGATGCTAGAGGCGCTAATTGCTCTTGGGCCTCAATTGAAAGGTCTTGCCGAAACTCATCCTTGTAATTCACCAGTTGAATCCGAGAATCTCCACGCCGTAAAAGTTCTTGGATTTGTTCCTGCGGAGTCATATGTGCCAAGAGCATGCCAAATAAAGTGGACTCGATGGTGCTTAGCGGGCCCGTATCCTCGTCGCTGGTCAAGTACCGCTCCCGTACTTGACGAACTAGCGAAACCTCCGATGCATCGAACATGCTGACATACTTGTCTGCGGCAAAAAGCCAAGGATAAATTGATCCTTCATCCCGTAGCTCGACTACGCGGATAAATGCATGAGCCAAGTCCTCGTAAACGTCTTGGCATAGGCGGCAGAGAAGCGGTTCGAGAAATGTCCACTCATGATCCTCAGAGGTCTGTCCCCGCGAGACGCGACGGCGGGTAACAGGAAATTCTTGTGCATAGGTGCGCAGCTCTGAGACGAATTCATCTGGATACTCAAAGGTCGGATCCGATGCATACCTACTCGCGGCCTCCACCTTCGCCCACCTGCCCACATCTTCCCGAGACAGAAAGGACGGAAGCTCATCCCGGGTTGGTTTCCGGAAATCCCGCAGCGGATCGTGGCGCATTGCTTCTTGGGCTTCCATTCGCGCGGACATCAGCTGCGAGGCAAGAACGGGGTCAGCCGCAGCCTCTAATAATGTTCTTTTGATTCGGCGCTTGCCATCGGCCGGAACCGAGGACAGCATATCTACGCGCTGGAGGGCAGCTGCGACCTGCTGCCCAAGTGCAGACCGACTGGATCCCAAAATCCAACCGCTGATATTCCCTCTGGAAGTCAACATGATTGAATCAGCGACCAAGCTGTTAAAAATGGCTTGAAAGAATATCTGGCGATCCGCCAGAGAAATTACAGCAAGTGCCAGTCTTCCAAGTCGAAGGAGCCGTTGGTTCTCTATCCGAGTAAGCACGACTGAGCCGTCCTCGGTCAGTTGAGCTCTACCGATAACGGGCGCTACTGCTGCTACTCTCGCCCGGCTCCGTGCCGTTAAATCTCCGGCGTCATCACGATAGAACTCACCATCTTCGTGAATGAAGCTTGACCAACGAGTAAGCACGTTCACTATCGCGCAGCCAGGGCTTGCACTCCTTGCAATTTGGATGAGTCCACGCAAAACCATTTTTTCAATAGCCGAATCTACACCAGACACCGCCCACAGCTCTTCAGTGACGTGACCAATCACATGAGGCCGCTTCGAGGCTAGGGCGATGACCCCTTCTACAGAGTTCTGGTCAGCGTTCTGGCAGTCCAAAAACTCCAGAGTCAGGGCAACGGCGATTTCATCTCTCATCTCCTCATCCGCCAGCGCCTTATACGCCGCCGACGCACAAATTTCGGCGGTCAAGGGATTTCGCTGCGTATCGTGGACAAAAATGCCGATCTGCTGACGTAGTTCGGTTACCGTTCCGGCATCTCGGCAAAGAGCATCGACCAAAAGGAGACTCAGCCCTTCCACTAGATAAGGGCGCTCCAGAGTGACCGTCATGCCTTCACAGCGTAACACTCCTCCCGACGCCAGCTCTGTCATAGCCTCAACGGCATGCGGGTTGAATGCGAGTAGATCCTTCAACTCACCAGAGGTGACTCGCCTACTCATCTCGCCGGCTAGATGTTTGAGAACGCTCTCAAAATCCTCGAGGCCTACCGGATAGTCCCCCCGCCTACGATACCGATACTTCCACGCGTGATACTGAAGCATCTCGACCGTGATCTCGCTGGCGGTTCCGCCTTGCTTCAAGTAAGCGAGAGCATCGGCCAAATAGCGGGGTTTGCGGGCGACATAACCAAGAGCCCAGAGTCTCTCAATAATCTCACGGGGCTGGTTGTGCATTGCGGCCGTGAATTCTTCCTCGTTGAACTCGGAAAGTTCGAACTCCATCGCTTGGAGGTTAAGCCTAGGCTTTAACTGTCTCCGCCACGTGTCCGGTCGACAGGTGATAACGAACAGCACATTGGGGCCAACATCTGCGACGAGGCTCGTTATATAGTCAGTCCAAAACAGGAAACTATGCCTCTCATTGATGCCGTCTAGAACGACAATTCCGCGTGCCTCTGATGTGCTGCCAAGCCACCTTTGAAGCTTCAACCGGAAGATCCTTTCTTCGGATGTCTGCAACTGAGCGACGGCGTGTCTGGCCAATTCTTCTAGCCCAAACTCCTTACTAGCCGAGGATTTGAACCAAAAAACAGGGGGGGCCGATTGCTCAGATATCACCCTCCGTACCCAGGTGGCGACTGCCCACGACTTCCCGTTTCCCTCATCGCCTTGTATGACGCATATCCGAGGAGAACCGGCGGGGCGGGAGGTGGATACGAAGGAGTCAAGGTACTGTTGCACGGCAGGGCGCGGAACATTTACAGGCGTAAATTCGCCAGAAGCCAACGGAGCATTAAGCCGTAGCCGGCTAGTGGCCTCGTCTTCCAATATCTTGCGTAGCGACGCATTCAGCCGCGAGCGAAAACTCGGCAGCCCCACTGTGGCGCTATCAAGTGCTTGTCTAATGCGTGCCAAGGCACCGTCGAATCGAGCGCTTGCCTTTATTTCACTAAGATATTCAAGGAGAGCTGTGCTATCGGTACCGACGCCTTCGCATGAGGAAACAATATCGCTCTCGAAAGCGGCTGCTAGATAGTCGAGATCAGCAGGTTGAGAAAGAGATCCACATGAGAGAACGTAGAAGTCAGCGCCCTTTTCTTGCGTTTTTCTGGCAAGCCATTCTGCAGACGAAGCATCCACTGACCGCGTGGTTGCCAACACCCACATGTCTAACTCAGGCGCAGCATTCAGTGATATCTCGATTTGGGTGCGCAAACCCCGTTCGTCAAGAGCGCTCGATTCTTCATATCGCTTGCACTCGATGAAGATGCACTCGGCCGCGCTAACACTTGAGTCCGCATCACGGCCTTGCTGAGAACCAGCCCTGCGAACGAAAAACGGAACCCCCGTAAGGTTCGTTAGCAACCTGGCAACTAGCCATTCAAAGCTAGCCGCCCCACTCGCAGGTAACGAATGGAGGGCTTGAGCAAGCACGCTCATTGGCAGCTTCTTCTTTACCGCAGCACGCGGCGCCCCAGAAACCGGTTTCCTTACCTTTCCCTTTGGTGCCACAACTGAAGCCCTCTTAATATCTACGAACGCAGGTTTTGCGTTATGCCTCGGGCACGTCCACCTGCATTGAGCAATCTTCGCAGCAGGACACCATGCACCACGTCTAGGCGCAACCCCACAGGAACGCAAGGGCGACGCTTACAACGGCACCGTAACAGTGAAGATCCCCCCACCTGTACGATGTTCCGCGGTATGGCACTGCCCTGAACAAAATCAACAGTCCGCATCTGAACGGTTAGCGCCCCATGCACTGGCTAATCATCCTTGCCCTCCCGTCCGCGGAGGACAAATCCATGAACACCATTGCCTCCTAACCCAGAAACAACAAGGGCCGCAGTCGCTGCCCTATCGTGCAGCTTTAAGCTTACTGCAGCCAGCTCTCAACAGTCTCGGTGCCGTCCTGTTCTTTCCAAGCTTTCAGTACCTTGTGGTTGCCGCCTTTAGTTTCTACAACCTCACCGTTATTCGGGTTCTTGTAACGCTTCAGAACACGCTCACGACGAGCACTTTTCACCGGCGCAGCGGCGGTCTTGGCAGCATTCGGATCAAGGAGGGCGATAACGTTGCGCAAAGAGTAGTTGTAGTCGGCCAGCAGGGCGCGCAACTTGGTTTCAAACTCGATTTCACGCTTGAGTTTCTCGTCGCCTTTCAGAGCTTCGAGGCGCTTTTGCTGCTCGGCGATTTGGGCTTCCAGAGCTTTATATTCAGCAATGATTGACATTGATATTTCCCTAGTTTTTTGGGGGTGTCGAAGAGCTACTAAGTAGCTACAGGGTATTAGAAACGGAAGGTCAAAATAAGCTTCCATTGTGCCTGAATCGAACGCACAAAAACGATGCGCCGCGCCAACTTTCCTAGAAACTTGATGACTGTTTTTGGCCGGTTAGCGACGGCCTGGCAGTGAGCCGTCGCTATGTGCCGAGTCAAACCTCTGTCTGCTCAGCCATCTCCAGGGCGTCATCTACCTCGATCCCGAGATATCGAACGGTGCTTTCAATCTTGGTATGGCCGAGCAGCAGTTGGACCGCCCTCAGGTTCTTCGTCCTGCGATAAATCAGTGATGCTTTCGTACGTCTCATTGTGTGAGTGCCATACATGGCCGGATCAAGGCCTATGGCATGCACCCATGCTTTGACGATACGGGCATATTGCCGAGTGGAAAGGTGATCGGAGCCATGTAGCCGGCTCGGAAAAAGGCAGTCCTCACTGCGGAGTTGTGCCTGGCGTATCCAGGTTTCGAGAGCCATCCGTGTTTGCTCCGTGATCTCAAACTGAACTGGTCGATGAGTTTTCTGCTGCATCACTATGGCTCGCGATGACACGTGCTCGCCATGAGCAACGTCGCGCACACGGAGCTTGGTTAAATCGCAGGCTCGCAGTTTGCTGTCGATGGCTAAATCGAAGAGCGCCAGATCTCGGGTTCTCTCGGCGATTTGCAGTCTCACTCGAATCGCCCAGATATCTCTAAGGCGGAGCGGTGCCTTCTGTCCGACTAATTTTCCTTTGTTCCAGGGCTGATGGCTGTAGGTAGCAATGGTGTTCATGGAAGTGTCCTCCGTGCACGGGAGGACAAGGATGGTTAGCTCGGGCAAGGAACGCTAACGCTCAGTAGCGGTCATTCAGTTGATTGGTCCAGTTAGGTTAGTCAGTCGCTTACATTATTGGAGCGAGTGAGAGCCATAACTTCGTTCCAGCGATGACCTGTTTGATGAATGTTACAACGGCTCTGGGGCGTAGTGCCGAAAGCGCCCTATGGTTAATAACCTCACAATCAAGGACTCTCTCAGGGCCACTAGCACTTCACTGGTGCACTAAAACAAAACCTGCCTCATTCCCGTCGGATGATTTGAAAACACGCCGATTGGTTATACTCATCGCAATCAGATATTGGAGTGACAGGGGGCGCAAAGATATAAAGTGCGTGGTGAATCCTTGGGTGCCTTCTTCAATATTTTTTAGAGCTCTATGAGCTATATCGTTGCGGAAACCGGGCGCAACATTGCCAAATACCCCAGGCGCGAGCCAACTAGAGATACTGTAGGAGCCGACCAATCCAATTAAGGCAATTATTGTTGCGGCAACAGCAATACATAGCCCTTTATCGACAAGCTGATAGTTAGAGTCAGTATGCACAACATACGCCCACATACCGCTAGCGGAGATTATGCCTATGAGAAAAAGCCAGATATAATACCAGGCGGACAAGAGGAAAAACCTGAAGCATTTGGCCGAATTATTTTTGGAACCACGAGTCCCAAATATCCAGCTTTTGAAAACGACATCATATTTGTGCTCTAAGCATTTTATTTTTTTCAGATTTCTTAAAATTTTTTTGACAGTTCGCCTCCGGTTTTTGACAATGTCTGCACCGATATGAAAGCTCACAACATATTCTGAAAGTTTCACCCCTACATTTGGTGCCTTGTCGATGGTCAATGCCAATCCGTGCCCAAGCGGAATATTCAGTCCCTGGCTCCCAAACCAGAGGGCAACAAGCAAACCGGCCCCTAAACTAACTGCTAGCACAGTTAAATCAAGCGGCGGCATGCCGAGCGGCCAGGCCAGCAGCTGGCAAAAACAAAAACATAAGAAAAATAGCACTTTCTTTCTAGATAAAAATTTATATGCACGCACAGTTGAATCATTCAACGGCACGCAAAAACCGTTAAAGACCCGAGGAGCAAATATAATCACAAGAAGCACAGAGGTAAAAACGCCCACCAACCGCATGGCATCAACTAAAGGAAACAAAATAACGGAAAACTCGCAATCACCTATCATACTAAGCCTAAAGTCCCCGTCAAAAAAATTAATTAGTTATGCCGAGCTGAAGAGTGATAACGATTACGGAAGTTTTTTTCGACTAATTGCAAATCCAAAAGTGGCCGAAGGGTATCCCGCAACGCCTTCTCGACCGTTTCCAGCGACGTAGGATTCTGAGACTCCGTACAGCCGTTGCTGTAGAGGTGTCCACGCCATACACCCTCCCGCAAGATCCCCCCCATTTCATGCTTCTCTGTATGAACGCTCAGCCACGCAACTTGGTATTCCGGGTCGCTGCGCATCGCACGACTGCTAAGCTTCGGCATTGGAAACACTATTGGGAATGGGAAGTCCTCCGGATTTTTCAACTTGATATCCACCCGCCATGCACCGTAGTCGTAACCGGAGGGTTGCGTGATCCTGATCTGGAGCTCCTCCCCCAGCAACCGCGCCTCTTTGGCGATAAAGCCAACAATCAGCTCTCGCATCTGTTCCGCTGGTTTGATCTCGAGCGCTTGGCAGACGGTATCGAAGTCGTGCTTGATGCGTTCATTTACGCGCGCCTTGATGTATTCAGTCTTCTCAGAATTAGTAGACATGGCGACATTCTCCGCCTGGACTCAATTCCTGAAATTTGTGACACAGGCACAAAATGCACAAAAAAACAGCGGAGCGCAAGTGCAATCTGCTAGCGCGGAATGACAGCCTGGTCGATCTTGCGACGGCGTAAACTATCATCTGTCGCAAGGCGCCAACGGTTCTAGAGTTCCGACCACTACAACAACACATAGCCGCTTTCATCGAAGCTCACCAAACTGAAGCGCCCAACCTAACCGATAACACCTCTGCTTAACGGCCGCTACCTACTAGGCGATCACAGCCGCGATTGTCACTGATGAATATTAGGGAAGTAGAATGACAATGAGTAATATCGAAAAAATAAAGTGCGTGAATTAGTCAGGGCAGGTGCATGGATTGATTCCGCAGTTGAAGGTTTTCGACCGACTGCATAATTCAGACTTTGTCATAAGAATTAAAACTGCCGGGTGTGCCCGGCAGTTATGGTTGATCAGGATTGTTGGTTTAGGCTTGGTGCTTTCCGCATTTTTCTAAAAGCTTTATCTTCGTCGTCACCGGTGTAGGAGTTAAGTTCCATAGCCGCATTGAGTAGGACTTCACGAGCTATTTTCTCGGTAAGCTTACGCATTTCAGAATATGAGTTAAGTCGATTGTACTGGGTGCCGTGCAATATTTGTGAGCGTCCGGCGTTATAGACATCCTCAATTAACTTTCTTAGTGTTTTTGGATTTGGGCCGTTTGTAATGATTTTGTCTTGCGGAATACCTAACAGATTAGATGTCATGTCAAGAATCCCACCGGCTTTTCCGCCGTTACACAAAACATCCAAGCTTGTTCCCATTTTCGCAACGGCGATGGCGTCACTGGTTTCACGACAACCCTCTGCGTACCAGTCAAGTGCAGTGGCCCAGCGATTTGAAAGTTCCGGGTGTGGGCTGGAGCTCGGGTTACTGATCGCAGTAAGTATTTTCCCAACGACATCCGTATAGGGCGCAAGTTTTGCTACTGCTTTCTGCGCCATTTTAGGGGGCATGGAGGGGATCGTTTTCGCCAAGGCCAAGCCAGGGTAACTGTCGAATACGCCGTTCTTACTTGTGATGGTTGTTTTGCTAACAGCTGGGAGCCGCTCACCATTTAGAGTTTGTTGGAAAAAATATTCTCGCGAATTCAGGCCTAGAGAAATCGCATCTAAAGCTGATTTTCCTATGATTTCCGCGAGTTTTCTCGACATTTCACGTTCGTAACCATCTATAGTGACGCTGACTATAGCGGGATGCTTGGCGATTGCTTCGTATATAATATTTGAGAATAAGCTGTCTTTTGGAGGGCAGTTCTTTGGGTCTTTCAATATTTCTTTTACATCATCCTTCCAGTTGGCGTGCTCAGAGACATTGCCGCTTGAGTCTTTTTTCATTTCATCTGGAAGGTCTAAGGAGTCAATCCAGTTGAAATGGTTGCTTATTGTCACGGGGCCTATAATGTAGGGGGAATCGCATTCCATCCTTAATGTCCAGGCTGGGAAGTGATGCGTAAGGTTTGAAACTCGATTTGTTACGTGCTGCTCCACAGAATCTGTAAGCTCTTTTTTTGTTTCCAGTCCTTCTTTTCCAATTAATCGATTCGCGGCACCGTTTGCATATAGCTCGGAAATCACCTCGCGTACAAAGTTATAGTAGAGTTCCTTCTCTACACGAGTAGAGCTTTTCCTATTGATATACAATGCATGCGTGATCTGTTGGATGTAAGCGTTTGCCTTTTTGCTGAAGTTTACCACTCCCTTTGTTGTGGTTGTGAAGTCAAGTGCGATCGTGAAATCAGATTTTGAATCTTGGGGTTCTGAAACAGCGTTGATCACATCCATTTCTGTGAAAAAGTCTCTCATTAATCCGAGGAGGTCCATTTTTACTCGCACATATTAGGGTTAGTAGGTTGAATTTGATTGCTAGAGTCCTATGCGTCCTCACTTGAGCATTGACTCATTGCTCCTATTGGGCTCGCGCAGGTTCGATTTTGGGGGCTGCGAAGAAAAGACGCAAAAGACTTTTCCGCGCGGAATAGATTTGTTTTTATAGCAGCGTGAACTGCTGCTTGCAGGCAGGCAAGGGGAGCGGAGGAGCTATTACGGTCACTCCTCATTTCACGTTCTGAGCAGAATCAAAGCTTGCTAGCGTTGGTCGATCTCTGCCTGTCGCCACCGGTAGCTTTTTGCCGACACCTGCCTGTTGCGACCGGCGATTCCCGGCCAACTTCTGCCTGATGCGACAGGCACAAAGCGGCCAGAAGCGGACACTTGCCTAGTGCAGATTCCCCCCTAAAGCTGACGCTTGAAACTGTTTACGGCAGTAGGGGCGATTAACTACTCGTCATTGAGCCTCTACATACCCGTCATCATCGAAAACATAGACTTGATTTCAGAGTCTGAGATGTCTCCTAGCCCAGTTTGCGAACCAGTGTGCTGATAGGGGGTTTCGTCAGCTTCATTCTCACGTTCTTCGAGTGCTTCGCGTCGGTTCTCAATGTCTCGGGTGAGCGCCTCGTCGACATTAACGCCGTATGCTCTTGCCGCCATGACAAGCTCTTCGTGAAAGGTGCTGAGCTCTTGGCTGGAAGAAACATCGGCAAGTTTGTCGTCGATGCCGAAAATGAATCCTCGTAACGCATCGGCCGCGGCGTTACGTACCACATTTGAGTCAGCTAATTGAGCTAGTGCGTCGGCAATGCTCGTGATGTCGTCAATCGCCAAGTCTTCGCCAATGTTGGCGAGCATGTTTGCAGAGGCTTCCGTCAACACGTCACGAGCTCGATCAAGTAGGTCGCCCGTCTGATACTGCAGCCGGTTCAACTGTCGCAGTGAAAACAGGCAATCGTAATAATCCTTACCTTCAACTCCTTGTGTCATCAAGTCGTTCGTTGCTCTGTCAAGAATCGACTGGATATGAAGCCCTGGCAAATGTTCGCACATTTCGAGGATGTGCCGGAGGGATGCAATTGCTGTAGTGCTTCCATGGTTCTGAATACGATCCATAGCCTCGAGCCATAGGCCTTTATCGCTGAATTGGCTCTGACATGTCGTGATATGAAGTTTGAAGAAATTCCATGCACTGCGAAATTCGTAGATCGTCGTTACGGCTTGCACAACAACTGGGAGAAGGTGATCGTCGATGACCACCTTGCTAAGGAAGTCGCGAATGCCAGGGTTGGCAAACGAAATCTCTTGCTCTTTAACCTCCACGAGCGAACCGCTCAACTCCTTCAGCCCATTGCGGAACCGTGCGGCTGCCTCCGATGGAGCGATCTGATAACCCGCACTAGCACTGACGTGCTTGAACATCTGCAAGCAAGAGTTGATTCCTACATACGGGCCAGAGAAAAAGATTGCCCACAGCAGGCACCTCGCATCCGCGCTCAAGTGAGCTCGATACGGCCTCCCCCAGAGCTCCGCCGGATTCTCCAATACACCTAGCACGGTTGTCTGAATGGGCTCCTCCCGCACCGAGTAATAGTCTGCTGATGTCAGCAGCTCTATCAGGCGAGGGCTAAAGTTCCGGTGATCAATCATCTTAAGAAAGAAGTCATCGCCTAAGAGACTGGCCTTCTCCTCGTCGACCAAATCCGAGAAGTAGATGTGGTTGAAGACAATTTTTGCCTTGATGCTGCGGGTATAGACTCCGACGTTCAGCACCATTTCGCTCGCAGTCACGCGAGGTGAGGAAAGCTTATCCGACTGAATCTGCGCTTGGTTTAGAAGGTACGACCTGGTCGTCAGAATGAAACGCAAATCTTTGTTGTTCCGAAGTCGATCCAGAAAAACCGGTAGTCGCTGATCTACCTTGCCGAGCAACTCGTTGGTCAGGCTAATCTGACCCAGAAAATCGTCAAAGAAGATCAGCCGCTTTTCACCGGCCGTACTGACCGCCATCGCCTCTTGAAGGTCGTCTACGACAAAAACTTTCCAGTTCTGCTCCATATGCAACCAAAGCAACATGCGTCCAAGCGTTGTCTTTCCGACGCCAGGCTCGCCTGCAATGATCAGCGCTCCGCGGTCTTGTAGGATCTTCTCGGCTTCACCCAGGCTCGCGTTGTGAACGAACTTGGGAACCAGTTGTTTAATACGCGCGAGCTCCGCGTCCGTCCTGTTGTAGACCGCGCTGTGTAAGATGCGATCGAGAACATCTGTATTCGTCAACCAAAGCTTAAAATGCTGGCGCAATACATGGGGATGCTTGCCCAAGAGGTTGTTCAAGTCCTCGCGACCTATCACGTCGCCAACGCTTATGGGCGCGGATGGCATGGCTTGTACGATTTTGTCTTTCAGCACCGGCGTAAGTGATATTGACGTTGCAAGGATGTACCGGCCTGGAGCCAATTTCAGGATCTTCGGATCCTCCTTGGCGGCAGCCCGGATCAGACTCCTGCTCCCACCCTCAGCATGATGTTTGACCTGTACCACGACACCTTGATCTGCCACAGCAAAGCGGAAGTCGATTCCGCCGTCTTTGCCTGGGCCAAAACTTTCCATCGTGATGCTGAACTCCGCCTGCAGCAGGTCGCGCACAAGCAGTTCGAAGTCGATCGGTGAAAGCGTTCGGAAGTCGTACATGTGGTCAGGCCTGTATCGCTGCAATCAGGGCGTCCATGTGCGGCTTGTCTCTTTCGGTGATGGCATCGATCAGGTCTCTGACGGCATGCTCCAGATCAAAGATCAGCTCGTTGTTGCCTGCAAGCCGATCAAGTGTGTTGCCGTGGCTGAAGTAGTGGAAAATCTTGAGGATTCGCTTCGCTCGCTCGACGCCAAACAGAGCCTCAGCGCGCTCGTCCACCTGCTCTGCGTCCTTCGGGCCAGGAAGCCTGGAATAGGTATAGAGCTCGACGAAGCGTCTCATAGCATTCGGAAGCAACATCAGCACGTCATGTGCAGTTTTGTCAGGTGCCTGGTTGAACTGATGAATGACTTCGAACAGGAAGTGGTATTCAGATTGATAGCGTGCCAGCGACGCCGGCATGTCTTCCAGCATTGACGATTTCTCAGCAATCCGCCTGATCAGAAAGAGCCGTGCCCCCTGTTTGTTTGCTACAGGCTTAATTTCCCTGAGTAGGTTGAAGAACTCAAAATTGTGTGTGGAGACGAAGAGCTGCTTGCACGTCGTTTGCCACGGTGCGTTCCTGTCCTGCTGCGTGAAAAACAGCGCCCGTATAGCAGCAGTCACCTGAAAAATGTGGTTGGCGTCCAAGCTTGAAATCGGATCGTCGATATAGACGATGGTCTCTTTGAACTCTGCTGGCTTAATCTCCTGTAGTTTCGTAAGGAAGTATGAGAAGGCAATGGCGGTTCGCTCCCCGTCGCTCAGATTCTTTGCGACGGCCCCGCCCTTTCGAATCATTTGAAATCGATCTTGGCCTGCCGGGTCTTTGACGACCTTTATCTGAACAGCCTCGCTCCCCATCATCGAAGCCAAGCGTTCATTGATTTTCTCCCTGCCTTGTTGAGCTTGACTGATCTCGGCTTGGAGCCTGTCGATTTCTGGTTGGAGCTTAGCGACATAGGCCTTCAGCCGGTCGCACCGCTTGACCTGCCGATCCTTCTTCACCTCCAGACCGGCAGCATTCTGCTCATCAAGAAACTGCTGTACGTAGTGATACTTTGCCTTCCGTAGAGAGTCAGCTTTGGCCTTGGTGAAGTTCGAGGCCAGTTCATTGTTTTGTTTGATGATTGCATTGACCGCTGCTACTGCATCCTTGATCTTCACCTCTAGGCCTTGGGCCAATGGGCTGGGTTTCATAGCTTTGCGTGAGTCATCGGCCTTGCATTGAACTTCACCAGCGAGTCTCTTGATCGCTTGGTTGAGTGCATTTATGGCAGCCGGTAATACATCGATTGCGAGGTTGTAGCTGTCTCGAAATTGCGGGTTGAGCTCTGCAGCTTTAGGCCATGTCAATCTGAACTCTGCCGCTTTCACTCGCTCAAGCAATCCGTCAACTTTCTCTTGGTGGTCTGCCAAATCTTTCGAAAAATGAGCGCGTAATGCCTCAAGACGAGCCGGTGATAGCTCGTTACCGCAAAACTCACACGCCCCAGCGGTGGGGTGTAGATGCAAGCCACTTTGCACCCAGCGTTCAATAGCAGGGTTCTCTACAAGATGATTCAGGGTGCTGGAAAAGCTTGGCGTTGCGGCAAGCACCTTGACGGCCTCTTTGTGCAGCTCCTCTATCGCGGGAGATGCCTGAAGCTCATCAACAGTGTTTGGTCTCTTGGAGTCAGGCGTCAATGCTAATTCAATGGCATCGGAGAGCTCTTTCTCCATCAAAAGCGGAGAGTCGAGAATACTCACAGCCAGCACATCCTGCCCCAAATGTGCGGCTGTATAGGGATCAACCTTTAAGCGTTGGCGGATGAACTTTGCCGTCTCTGTCTTAGCTTGGGCAATGCGTAGCTTCAGAGCCTCGACCTCACCATTCAGCTTGCGCTGAACTGAATTAGAACGTTTGATCCGCTCCCCCAGATTGTCGATCTTCCGCTGTGCTTCCTCGGATTCTTTGCCGAGCAGAAGGATGGGGTTGAAACTTCCGCCATCGAAGTGCAGGTTGGCTGTTACAAAATCGGAATTGAAAACGCGAACTGAGATGTTGCTCCGAGTGAAGTTCTTTTCGGTGATCGCATCATTGCCGGTACCAAAGGAGAACTCGCATCCCGACAAGTCTGGATTGGCTGTCTTTGCCTCAAGCTGGGCGAACAGCCGGGAGAGGGTTGTCTTCCCAGAATAGTTCCAGCCATAAATGAGGTTCTTGATTCCGAATTCTTGGGTGCCCGCAGGCTTGTTGTAGTTTTGATAAACCCCAAGCCCTTTTATTTTCTCAATGCTCTTAAGCATGTGCCACCCTCCCTGATCTCGATGCAAAGCTACCTGCAATCGGGTCAGCAAACCATAGCGCGGCCAGAAGAGTCGACGCACATTGGGCCCCATTGACCTTGGTCAGTCTTTGGACTTTTATTTTGAGCCCCTTAACGAGTCAGTCGCTAACGGCCGCTTCTGGCCGATAGCAGCTCCTCACAAACTTGCCCTTCCCTTTCCCCCACGCTACAGTCCGCCCTGTCACGGTAAATCCCGTGACCGGGCGTGAGAACCCGAACATCGTCCAAGGCGCGGAAGCGCCATAGCAGTGTAGCCGGCGCTTTTTTTGTGCCCGGTTACCGCATTTCTATGGCGGGCCGTGTGAGGCAGGCCTCGGCCTGGCCGGTTCCCTTGGACGCCGGTTTCTCACCCTTGCACGGTCCGCCTCCATAGCTCGTGAGAAGGCTGGGAAGCGGCTCCTTAATCTGTCCAAGGAGCATAAGGAAAATGCACTATCCCCCTTTTACCCAAGGGCTCCGCCCTGGGTTGCTGGCTGTCGTGTCGACTTCCGTTTTGGAGGTGCTGCATGGCCAAGTCTGAATCCGTCGTTATCCCCTTCCCTACGCCACGCAATCTGCTGCACAGCCATCTGGCGGACGATTGTCCGACCCAGGCGGCGGCCGAATATCGGGCGGCGTTGCTGGCCAAGTTGCTGCGCCGTTTGCCGGAGCCGGAGCTGGCGAACACCAGCAGCGCGCTGCTGAGCGAGCTGATCGTGCTCTATCGCCAGGCCATCGCCCAGGCGCAGGGAGGCAATGCCCATGGCTGATCGACATATCACTCACTTACCCACCCACGACGGCCACCCAGGCGCGGCGTTCGGCTGGAACGAGCAGAGCCAGGCGAGCTTCATCCATGGTGTGCAGCAAGCGCAGGCCTGGCTGGACGACGCCAACAGCGGCTGGCTGTGGGCCAACCTCTTGGTGGAGCGCCAACTGTTCCCGCCGGGTGCTCAGCGGCATGCCTTCGAGCTGGGTTTTCTCAGCCGCATCCATCAACGCTTGTGCTCACCGCTCGGCGGCGGGCATCAGGCCAGGCGCAAGGAGTTGCGGTTGTAGCCGTGTGGCCTGCGCCTAAGCTGTCGCTTGAAACGGAGCAAGGCCACTCGCTCGTATGCGTTGCGTGCAAAGCGAGTGGCCTTGGCTGTGCCGGCCAATCCGTGGCTAGGTCGTAAGTCCCACCGCGATGGTTTGCCGCGATCACGTTCGCTGCGTTAGTGTCTGCCGCCTCAGGGGGCGGAGCCCTCATTCGTTTCCGCATGGAGGTGTACATGTTCCCCATCGATACCTGGCTGGCTTACACGGGCGCCTGCATTTTGCTGGTACTGGCTCCCGGCCCGGACAATCTGCTGGCGGTGGCGCGCGGGCTCGGTCAGGGGCGGCTGGCAGCCATCGTTTCAGGCATGGCATCGGGCACCGGGATTCTGTTTCACGTACTGGCAGCGTCGCTGGGGCTGACTCTGCTGATGCAGACGTCGGAGCTGGCATTCTGGCTGATCAAGTGCATCGGCGCCGGTTATCTGCTGTGGCTGGGTATCAAGGTGCTGCGCACGCGCAACCTGATCAGCTTTCGCTCCGTCACTCGGCAATCGCTGCCGAGTATCTTTCTCACCGGTTTTCTGTCCGCCGCGCTCAACCCCAAGCCGGGCTTTTTCGTGCTGGCGTTCATCCCGCAGTTCGTCGATCCGCAGCGCGGTTCGGTGGGCACGCAGATGCTGGTTTACGGCCTGTGGTTCGCGGTGCTGACGGCAATTGGCTTCGCGCTGATGGGCGTATTCGCCACTTCACTGTCGCGCTATCTGCAGGCGCGCCCGCGAGTGGTGAAGGGCCTGAACCTGGGCGCCGGGATGACCTTCGTGGCCTCCGGCGTATCGGTAGCGACGCTGAGCCAGCGCTAGGCCCAGCGTCAGCGGCGGCGCCACTCAGGCGTCGCCGTTTGTTCCTGCATTCAAGGCGGCATGGGTGCGCAGTTCTTCGTCGATGAATGCGGCGATCATCGCCCGGTAAACCTGCTCCACCACCGCTGCCGAGGCGCCGCGCTCATCGGCGAGTGCACGCACCTTGGCGATGACCTGTTCGACGCGCGCAGGGGCGCGAACGTCCGCACTGTCTTTCTTGAAGCGCGCCGCCTGGGCGACGAAGCCACCGCGTTGGGCGATGAGATCGACCATGGCGCGGTCGATCTGGTCGATGCGCTCGCGCACCTCTTCGAGGGAATTGCATTGCACGTCCATATGACGATGTCCTGTGGTGGTTCGACTGGGGCGACCACGTTAGTCAGCCCTGCGCCGAGCGTCCAGCACAGATGCCGCTGGCGCTGCGCCCCGCGCGTGGCAGGCCGGTTATTTAAAAACAGTGAATGACTGGAGGGCTCGCGGTCTAACTCGTCAGCCCCCAAGCGGCTGCTCGTCTGTCGGGCATGCCCACTGACAGTCGAGCACAGCCCATGAAAAGCGCCCGAATCATTACCTCCGAAGTTCATGACCCGCAGCTCGAGAAGCAGGCGGAGTGGATGATCTTCGGCACGCCGAAGGAGCGGCTGGATTTCTATCGGCGGGAGATTCAGTACGAGACCAGCCTGCTGGCCGGGCGTACCAACGCCTATCTGACGGCGCAGTCGTTTCTGGTGATCGCCTATGCATCGTCCATGGCCAACTCGAACGAAAACTGGGGGGCGCTGTTCACCCTGGTGGTTCCGGCGCTGTTCACGTTGCTGGGCATCATCAACTCTCTGCACGCCTGGCCAGGGATCAGGGCCTCAGCGACCATCATCGAGCACTGGCACTACAAGCAGGTGCAGTTGCTGCACAGCGACCCGGAGTTCGGTCACGCCTATGACGACTCCCCCCCTGTTCAGCGAGCAGGAGGCCAGCTGGGAGAACACCTACAAGTCGCTGTCGTTCTTTCTGCGCTCACCCTGGCTGTTCATCGTGTTCTGGAGCGTGCTGGGCCTGTTCTCCGTCTGGCTGCAGTTACCTTCGGCGAAGCTGTGAGCCGCCACGACGGGCTGATCGCGCCCGCCGCTCGCCAATCAATTCGAACTTCTGTTTGTTGTGCCTTTCAACCCTGATGCAGGCCGCGTTGGTCAACAACGCGATCACTCACGGCGCCCGTGCGGCGCATCAGCGGAGGTATCGATCATGAGTTCGAATCTGCAAGGCAGGAAGGTACTGTTCATCACCGCCAACATGGGTATCGAGCGCGACGAGCTGCTCAAACCGATGCAGGCACTGAAGGCTCAGGGCGCGAGCGTCACCCATGCCAGCGTCAAAGGTGGCGAGACCGAAACCTGGCTCAAGGACAGCGAGAAAGACGTTACCGTGCAGTCGGACACGCAACTCAAGGGGCAGAGCGCCGAGCATTACGACCTGCTGGTGATCCCCGGCGGCACGGTGAATGCAGACAACCTGCGCCAGGACCAGGACGCCCAGCGCCTGGTCCAGGAATTTCGGGATGCCGGCAAGACGGTCGCAGCGATCTGCCATGGCCCCTGGTTGCTGATCGACGCCGGTGTGGTGCCGGGCAAGGTGATGACGTCGTACTCCAGCGTGCGCCTTGACCTGAGCAACGCCGGCGCAAGCTGGGTAGACGCCGAAGTGCAGGTGTGTCCGTGCCAGGGCTGGACGCTGATCACGTCGCGCAACCCGGGCGATCTCACCGCGTTCAACGAGGCGATCAGCCAGGCACTGAGGGCCGCCTGAGTCAGAGGCAAATCAATGGTGCTCGATCCGGTTGCGCCCACCGCGTTTCGCGCAGTACAGGGCGATATCGCTGCGCGATAATGCCGCCTCGACGTTGGCATCGCTGGCGTTGAGCGATGAGATGCCAACGCTGACAGCCAGAAAGATGGACTCCCCGGCGTGCACGATTGGCGTCTTGGCCAGCTCGCTCTGGATGCGCTTGGCGAAGTGCATGGCCTTGTCCAGATCCGCTTCGCTGAGCACCACGGCGAACTCTTCACCGCCCAGGCGCCCGGCGCTGTCGGTCTTGCGCAACTGGGCCCGGAGAATCGCCGCGAAGTGACGCAGGGCCTGATCGCCGACGTCGTGGCCCCAGCGGTCGTTGATGGTCTTGAAGTAGTCCAGATCGAACATCAGGATCGCCGCGCTCTGCTTGGGGCTGCGTTGCAGGCGCACCAACTCGGCTTCGAGCTGTTGCATGAAGTGCCGACGGTTGGCGAGCTGGGTGAGGAAGTCGGTGGTGGCGAACGCCTGCAACTCGGCCTCGATCTGCTTGCGCCCGGTGACGTCGGTCATGAAGCCATGCCAGATCACGCTGCCGTCTTGTTCGCGGCGCGGGCAGGCTTCGCCCTGGCACCAGGCGATTTCCCGTCCTGACACCTGCACACGAAACTCCAGGTGCCAGGGCGTCAGTTGCTCAGTCGACAGCTGGAGGGAATCGGTGAACGCCATTCGGTCGTCCGGGTGGACGATGGCCGTCAGTGCCTGGGCATCCTGCATCAGTTGCGTCGCACTGAGGCCGCAGATGGCTTGCGAACCTGCACTGACGTAGGTGAAGCCGGACGTTCCGTCGGCCTGGCGCCGGAACTGGAAGACCATGCCGGGGATTTCATTGGTCAGGTCGGTCATCAGGGCAGCGGTCTGCTGCACCTGGTCGGACAGACGCCGCATGGCGGTGATGTCGGTGGTGGTGCCCATCATGCGCAGCGGTTTGCCGTGCTGGTCGCGCTCGACCACCTTGCCACGGCTGCATACCCATTTGTACTGGCCGTCGCGGCAGCGCAGGCGGTGCTCGACCTCATAGGCCTCGGTGCGCTGATCCAGGTGCGCCTGGATGGTCGCGCGCACGTAGTCAAGGTCGGCCGGATGCACGCGGGTGTAGCTCTCTTCGATGCGATTGCCGATTTCATGATCGGCATAACCGAGCAGCGCTTTCCAGCTGCTGGAGTAGTGAATGTCGCCGCTGCTGATATCACGATCCCAGATGCCTGTGCCGCTACCGGCGATGGCCAGTGCCATGCGCCGTTCGCTGCCCTGCAGGGTGGCGATTTCATGACGCTGCCGGGCTGCGTCCGCTTCGCACTCCAGCAGGTCGAGAATCAACCTGGCGAAGTCCTGCAGAGCCTGATGCTGCTCGGCGTCGAGCGCACGGGGCTGGTGCAAGCACAGGTATATCGTGCCGAGCCGGGCACCCGCCTGCGCCTGCAGTGGCCAGACGACAATGCTGGGCGAGCTTGAGTGGGTGCCGATGATCTCCGCCAAGCGAGCATCGCTCAGGCCGGGGCTAGCCGAGACATGGCGCGCAGAGCCAACACCGCAGACCAGCACGGCAGCCGAGTCGAAGTAGCGACCAAGCAGACGCACGAAGCCATCGAGCCGCTCATCATTGGCGCCATTGGGCGCGTTGCCAGAACACAGAGACTGCATAGTGATTCTGCTTGGATAAAAACGCGGAAGACGCCTGATAGTGATACGTCATAAGTGGCCCGACGTCTAATCGTTCGTGCACCCCGCGCCACGCCCCATCAGCCCTTGCGCTGAGCCTTCGGCCAGCGATGGCTCTAGCCAGAGCCTTTTCAGCCCCTGACAGCAAGGTTCGAAGGTGGCCGCATGCGCCAATAATGTTATGATATAACATCGTTAAGAAATAGCGCGTCGATACCTTTCGACAGTAGCCAGCAGAACACCCTCCCCCTCACTTATAAAACGCAACGCTAGGAATACCCATGAAAGCCACTTCGGCCTCCATCGCCGTCATGACCGCCCTGGTCACGCCTCAGATTCACGCCGCCTCGTCCGGCAACTCCACCGTCTCGCTCGGCTCGGTCTATGTCACCCCCGAAGCCAGCGGCACGCTGCGCACCGACAGCATCCTGACCTCGGTCGACATCATGGGCAGCGACAAGATCGAAGACAAAAACGTGATGAACAGCTGGGAGCTGGTGGGCCAGATGCCCGGCATTCAGCTGACCGAGACGCGCATGGGCGCCGAGTCCGGCAAGGTGACCTTCCGCGCGTTCAACGGCGAGGGCTACATCAATGGCATCAAGACGCTGATCGACGGCGTGCCGAGCAACGTCAACAGCGGCAACCAGCGTTTCATCGACATGATCTTCCCGCTGGACCTGGACTACATCGAAGTGGTGCGCGGCACCAACGACCCGCGCTACGGCCTGCACAACATCGGCGGCAACATCAATTTCGTCACCCGCCAGGGCGGTAATTACACCGACGGCCGCCTGACCTATGGCAGCTTCAACACCCGCGAATTCCAGCTGGCCGTGGGCCACGAGGAAGGCAACTTCGCGCAGAACTACTTCCTGGCCAAGCAGGATTCCGACGGTTTCCGCGACCACAGCAACTCCAACAAATACTCCCTGGGCGGCAAGTGGTTCGTCACCGATGACGCGCAGACCATCAAGCTCGGCGTGGTCGCCCGCCTCTACCACCACCAGGCGGAGGAGCCAGGCTTTCTCACCGCGCAGGAGCTTTCCGCGAGCCGTTCGCAGTCGCCGGAGAAGAACGCCAACGATGGCGACGACCGCGACATGAAGCATCTCAGCGCGCATGCCGACTTCCAGCTCAGCGACGATCTGAGCCTGAGCAACAAGCTGTACTACAACAGCTACGACGATGACCGCACCGTGACCTTCACCAGCTACCCGGTCGGCAACGCCCCGCGCCAGCGCCGCCAGTGGCAGGAGCGCCAGACCGGCATGCTGAGCAATCTGACCTGGCGTGCCCACGAAATGCTGACCCTGGACGGCGGCATCAACTACGAGCAGCAGAACAACGAGTACCGCCGCTACCGCTACAACTTCAGCGTTCCCACCGATTTCGACGCAGCGCCTGCGCGCACGCAGAATGACGACAGCTACACGCTGTACAACACCGGCGCCTATGCCCAGGCGATCATCCAGCCCATCGAGCAGTTGAAGATCATCCCGGCGTACCGGGTCGACAAGTTCTCCGGTAATACCGAGCTGATGAACGGCGAGAAGGCCGAGCTGCAGGATTACGGCTGGATCGAACAGCCCAAGCTCAGCGTGGTGTACAGCATCACCCCAGATCTGAACATCTACGCCAACTGGGGACGCACCTTCCAGATCCTCACCGGGTCGACCGCACCGGCCTACATGACCGCCGGCCAGGCCTCGTATAAGCCGTCGATCAATACCGGCAAGGAAGTGGGGGTGAAGTTCAAACCCTTCGCAGGCTCCGAAGCGCGCATTGCCGTGTGGCAACAGGAAGCCACCGACGAAGTGGCCAACATGCCCAGCACCGGCACCACCGTTGGCCTGGGTGAAACCAAGCGTCGCGGCATCGACATGCAGCTCACCGCGCAGTTGAACGATCAATGGACGGTGTGGGGCTCGCATGCCATCCAGGAAGCCAAGGTGGTCAGTGCATTGACCGCTGATGGGCAATCGCTGGCGGGCAAGGAAGTGTTCTCCACGCCGCGCTACATCAGCAATGCGGGTGTCGACTATCAGTTCAACGACGCCTGGCGCTTCGGCCTGTCGGCCCGCGCGCAGGGCGACTACTACATCGACGAGCAGAACGAGCAAGGCAAGTACGGCGGCTTCGCGGTACTCGATGCCAACGTGCGCTATCAGCTGTCGGCCACCACCAGCCTCGACCTGCAGATGAAGAACCTCACCGACCGCGACTATGAGTACGTGTGGTTCGACAACTTCTTCTGGGGCGGTGATGACCAACCGATGTTCTCCCCGGCACCGGGCCGCTCGGCCTACCTGTCGGTGAACATGAAGCTGTAGATTCACTCTGGAGACGGTCCGAAGCCCAATCTGTAGGAGCCGCTTTGCCGGCGATCGCGTCAGGCAGCCATCGCCCGCAAGCGGACTCCTACAACGCACCTCACAATGCCGAGCGAACCTAAGGTGCGCATGCGCACCCTACGACAACCGCTCTCAGAGGTACTTCAACCAGCGGATGTCGCGACGCCGCGCCTTGAGCCGAGCGAACCATTGCGTGGGTGGAAACAGAACCACGGCCAGCACCAGCGTCGCGGCCCAGACCCAACCCATCGAATCGAAACCGAAGTAGTGCCCCTGGTTCGCACCCCAGATGGCGAAGGCAGCGATGTAAAGCAGCTTCAGCACATACAGGTGCAGCAGGTAGAAGAACATCGGCGCACTGCCGAACACAGCCAGGGTACGCACCATGCGTCCATCGTTGCGGCGCTCGAAGACCGTCAGCAGCAACAAACCGATGCCCAGCGTCAGCGCCAGGAACAGCAACGACGGTGGGTACTTGGTGATATTGAGCAGGCTCATCAGCGTCTGTAGGCCGGTCTCTTCGAATGCCCAGGGTTTCTCGCCGTAACCATTGATCAGGCGTAGTGCGACGAACAGCGCCAGCGCGCTGAAGCCAGCCTTGCGCAGCCATTGCAGGCGCTGCTCGGGCGCGCTCGACCAACGGAACCAGGGGCCAATCACATAGCCCAGAGCGATCACCCCGATCCATGGCAACACCGGGTACGACGTACGCAGGCGCAGCGAGTCGGAAAACTCGAGCCAGCCACGGTCATGCAGGATCGCCCAGGGAATGTGCATCACCGACTCCGGGCCAAAGTGCAGCCCATCGAGCAAGTTATGCCCGGCCACCAGCGCCAGGCCAAGAATGGCCAGCAGCGTTCGCGGCAGCCATAGCAGCACAGCGAGCGCCAGCATGCTCAGGCCGATGGCCCAGATCACCTGCAGATAGATCACCGTGGGCGGGAACTGGAAGGTCCAGGCGAAGTTGACCAGGGTGAACTCCAGCACCACGAGGAACAAACCGCGCTTGAACAGAAAGGCGCTGGTCGCCGCCCGGCTCATCTGCTTCTCCCCATAGAGGAACGCGGAAAGCCCGGTAAGCAGGATGAACACCGGTGCACACAGATGCGCCAGGGTGCGGCTGAAGAACAGTGCAGGGTCGGTGGCGGTCACGTCCATCGGGTCGCCGACCTGCTGGTGCAGGTAGAAGGTTTCGCGAACGTGATCGAGCAACATGAAGAGGATGACCAAACCGCGCAAGGCGTCGATCGAGAGCAGACGATTGGAGGACATGAAAGGCTTCGAGTGGGGCATGAATGGGACGTAATACTATAACAATTAACTGGTAGCGATGTGATCTGCAGTGGCGCTCACCACTCGCGCTGCGCTCGGCCCCGGCTGAACGATGAACAGCGAAGGCAGTCGGAAAAGCAGGACATCGTCACGGAACCCTGCCCCATGCTGCCCAACCGCGCCCTTCTCTCCGCTCTGCTCATGACCGTGCTCAGCCCGCTTGCTGAGGCTCAGGAGCCTTTGCGTATCCAGAGCCTGCAACGCTGCGGCGACCTGCTCGCCAGCGAGCGGCAGGAGTGGTGCCTGAAGGTACGCGGCCTGGGCGCGAAACTGCCCAGACTGCGGCTCGGCGACGACACCCTGCCTGCCTCTGCCGTCAAACGCAGTGGCGACGGCCTGCGCCTGCAGTTGAGCAGCGATGAACATCGCAGCGCGCCGCTGTGGCTGGAGGACGACTCGCGCGCCAGCAATCCGGTGTGGCTGTCGCTGCATCGCAGCCATGTGCTCGCAGCCGGCCCGGATGAAGTGGCGAAGAACATGGATGGCCTGACCACCTACGTCGATCTGGTCAGCCTGCTGATCGAGGAAAGCCACGACGGCCTCGACGAGGCCAGACGCCTGGCCAAGAAGTACGATGCCGAGGTGGTCGGCGCCATTGCCCCGCTGAACGTCTACCAGCTACGCCTGCCGGTGAAAAACCTCACCGAGCGCGACGCGCTGGTGCTGCGCATCGGCAACGAAACCAGCGTCGACGCCGTGGTGGTGGAAGAAAGCGCACCGGAGCGCGGCGAGGAAAGCGAAGCCGCGCGTCAGCCGACGCACAAACCGGAAAAGAACTCCGAGGAATGGGCGGCGAACCGCTTCATGGATGCGGTGAACTATTACCAGCGGCGCATCCCGGCGGGTGATACGCCCATTGAAGCCGAGCCGATCCGCATCGGCGTGATCGAACGCAACGTCGATTTCGACGCGCCCGATTTCGCCGATTACCTCGGCGCCTGCCCAGACGGTAAACCACGCACCTGCGTCTATGCACGTGACGCAGGCGAACCGGACAACCACGGCAGCACCGTGGCCGGCATCCTTGCCGCACACTGGGACAAGGGCGGCAACACCGGCTTCCTGCGTGGGCTGGACAAGGCCAGCCAGGGCTTCGAGGTCATCGTCGAGCGCAACTCGGATGCCGGCATCACCGCCAATATCGCCGCGTCGGTGAACCTGGTCGAAGACGGCGTGCGCGTACTCAACTGGAGCTGGGGCATCCACCGCGTCGGCACGCGTAACGTCGAGGGCGACGAGATCGACTCGCTGGTGCGCTCCGGCATCGCCATGAGCGGCTACGAAGAGCTGCTGGAAGAATTCTTCCTGTGGCTGCGCGAGGAACACCCGGACGTGCTGGTGATCAACTCCGCCGGCAACGGCTCTTCCTACTCTGGCCGCGACGAATACCGCCTGCCCTCTTCCTTCATCACCGAGCAGTTGCTGGTGGTCGGCGGGCATCAGCGCAGCCAGGAAAAAGAGGCCGAGATCGACGACCCGAGCTACGTGGTCAAGCGCGACTCGTCGAACGTCGACATGCGCGTCGACATCACCGCGGCGGCCTGCGCCCGTGCTTCCACCCGCGAAACCGACGCAACCGGCGAAGTGCATTGCGGCACCTCCTACGCCACGCCACTGGTCACCGGGGTGGTCGCCGCCATGCTGTCGATCAACCCGCGCCTGCAGCCGGAACAGGTGCGCATGCTGCTGCGGCGCAGCGCCATGACCATTGGTGGTGATTACGACTTCGAGCCGATGGACGCCGAAGACCTGACCGCGCCGATCCTGCCGTCAGAGCGCAACTACAAGATGCGCGACAAGGACGTTGGTCGCTCGGCGCGACTGGACATGCAGAAGGCGCTGGACCTGGCCGTACAGAGCCGGGATCGGGTGCGCTGAGTGCGGCTCAACGCAGCAAGGCGGGAACCTTGCGCTGCAACAGGCTGACCAGCTCCGCCTGCATGTAAGCGTAGTCATCGGGAATATCCAGGCAGATAACCCGCTTGCCCGCCAGGATCTGACGATACTGATGCTTCAGCTTGCTGCGCTGACTCTTCTCCATCACGAAGATCAGCGTCGCCCAGTCGAGTTGCTCTGCCGAGAGGCGAATTTCAGCGTCTGGGGCAAGCCCGGCCGAGTCGGTCTCGACACCCGGCCAGTTGGCGAACACCCGCTCTGCGGTGGGGCTGCGTAATCGATTGCGACTGCAGATGAACAAGGCGCGAATCACTCGTCGGAGACCCTCTCGTAGAGCTCGACCGGCTCCATCTTGCCGTGGCAGCCGCACTGGCTGTGCCCCAGCCCCACATGACGGAAGCCGGCCTTGAACAGCACACGACCGGACTGCGGGTTGCGCGCCAGATGACTGGCGTGCAGCCGGCGCAGACGCAACTGATGGAAGGCGAAGTCCACCAGCGCATTGCACGCCTCGCTGGCGTAGCCACGGCTCCAGTACGGCACGCCGATCCAGTAACCGACCTCGGCCTCGCCTCGGCCAATGTCCTTGAGCGCCATGCTGCCGACCAGCTTGCCGCTGTCCGACTCGGTAACGATGAAGTTGGCCGCCGCGCCGCTCGTCCAATCCTGCACGCAACGTTCGATCCACCGCTGAGCCAGCTCGGGCGGATAGGGATGCGGAATGCTGCTGGTGACGTCGGCGATACGAAAATCGCCGGCCAGACGCTGAACCTCGTCGGCATCCTGCAGCTGCGGCGGACGCAGCGTCAGCCGTTCGGTTTCTATGCGATGCTCATCCATTTGCGTCTCCTGTCAAATCCGCAGGGTGCGCCGTGCACACCGGCGCCACTTCAGGCCGGAGAAGGCCCGATGGGATAGAACACCCCGCCGCTCCACACGCCCAACCAGGGTTCTCCGTCGACCTCGCGCTCTACCGCCAGTTCCACCAACTGGTAGAACACGTTGCGGTGAATCAGCGCTTCGAGGTTACGCCGCACCAGAATGTAGGGCGAGGGCTCGAGTGTCGCAGGGTCGATCTCGACCCGAATGGGGTGCTCGCCGCCCGCGACGACTTCGTCCTCGACATTGGTGGTAAAACGCAGCAGCTGCGCCTCGCCCTCACCTTCGACCTGCAGGGTCACGGCGACGAAGGGCGCATCTTCGACCTGAATGCCGACCTTCTCCACCGGGGTGATCAGGAAATAGTCGTCACCGTCACGGCGGATGATGGTGGAAAACAGCCGCACCATGGGTTTGCGGCCGATGGGTGTGCCCAGGTAATACCAGGTGCCATCGCGGGCGATACGCATGTCGATATCGCCACAGAAATCGGGATTCCACAGGTGCACGGGGGGCAGGCCCTTGCCTTCGCCCTTGGGAATCTGCGCCAGCAGATCACCCGCCTTACCGGGGTCGCTCATGCTCTCTCCTCGTCCATATTGGGCGCCTCTAAAAATGTAGGCGAGACAGCCAGTGCAAGGAAAAAACAGCCGAAAAAGCGCAGTTTACGTGTTGTAAATGAGCATTTTGAGGCTGTTTTTAACGCAGCAATGGCAACGCAGGTAGTTTTTAGAGGCGCCCTATTGCCGCGAACCGAAGAGGATACACCCTGCCACCTGTCGCGGCTAAAGCCCCTCCCACAAGAGCGGCGCGCCGGTTACCCCCACTCTCAGGCTTTGTACGAAAAGTCGTCGAGCGAAAGCCAGGCAATACCGATGGCGGCCCCGCGAAATCGCTCGAAGAAGCGCAGTTTACCTGCTGTAAATGAGCATTCTGAGAGCGATTTCAACGCAGCATCACCGAGCGCAGGCACTTTTCGTACAGAGCCTAGCGCCCGACACCCAGCAGGCTACGCGCATAGTCATGCAACGGCGGGCCGATCAGGTCCTGCGGCTGGGCATCGTAGAACGTCAGGAATCCGCCACGACTGCGGATTCGCGCCGTGTCCACCAGAAAGCGGGTATTGGTTTCGATCAGCATCAGCTGGATCGATGCGCGGTCGGTACCGAGGCGATCAAGTGCTTCCTGATCCATCCACTCATCCTCGTTGCCGATACGGTCGTCGCTGTAGGCGAAACGGGCGTAAAGCAGATAGTGCGCGCCTGCGGCGCGGGCTTCGGCCATGGCTTCGTCCAGGCCTGCCGGCTCACGCGCACGGCGCACCAGCGGGAAGTACTCGACGAACCCCTTGAACGCCTCCTCGGCCACCACGTTGGGTCTGGGGTAGCCGTGACCTGGCGGCACGAAATGGCCCTGGGCGATGTAGATGAAGGAGTCCTGCTGCAGGCGCCGCGAAGCCATGCGCTCGGTGCGGCCATGGTCGAGAAAACCGGCGTCGCGCAGCTGGTACTCGGCGCCGCTGGCCAGATCACTGACCTTCATGCACCCAGCCAACCCCAGCAGCGCCACCAGTAGAAGCAGGTTACGCATCAGTCCATCCTCCTCGTGCCGGTGACGGAAAACCGGCGGATAAGGCACAGATGCAGGTTCTGCGCCAGGCCTGGTGGCGCACTGGGGCGCCTTGGCTCTTCGCTGGTTCCGTCTATTGCCTTTGACGTTTTTTTGATGCGTTTTTGACGCGGCCTCTACACGCCACTGCCTAGGCTGCGACACCTGCCAAATTCCTTGGCACTGTGCGAGGCGCGCCCATGAACAAACTCCCCCAGATCACCCTGGCCTTCTGGGTCATGAAAATCTGTGCCACTACGCTCGGCGAAACCGCCGGCGACCTGCTGTCGATGACCCTGGATGTGGGCTATGCAATGAGCTCGGTGCTGCTGCTGAGCCTGTTCGTCGTCTCCCTGCTTGGCCAACTGCGCGCACGCAGTTATCAACCGGCGCTCTACTGGACGGTGATTCTCACCACCAGCACAGCCGGTACGACGCTGTCGGACTTCATGGATCGATCGCTGGGGCTGGGTTATGCCGCAGGAGCGCTGGTGCTGGTGACGCTGCTGGTCAGCGTACTGACGGCCTGGCGGCTGAGCGAAAAATCGCTCTCGGTGGCTCACATCAGCAGCCGTCGCGGTGAGCTGTTCTACTGGGGCGCCATCCTCGTTTCCAACACGCTGGGCACCGCGCTGGGCGACTACCTGGCCGATGACTCGGGCCTGGGCTTCGCTGGCGGCGCTCTGCTGATCGGCAGCCTGTTGGCGGTGGTAGCGGTCGCCTACTACCGGACGAAACTGTCGCGCGTGGCCTTGTTCTGGATCGCCTTCGTGCTCACTCGCCCGTTCGGCGCCACCCTCGGTGACGTGCTGACCAAGAGCACGGAAAATGGCGGGCTGGACCTCGGCACCATCGGCTCATCGGCCGTGCTGGCAGGCATCCTGGCGCTGATGGTGTGCCTGGCTATCTGGGCACAACGGATGACGCCGGTGGCCATCCGTAACGACTGAGTCAGCAGCGGCTCAGCCGCCGATGATCTTCATCACGGTGACGCCGCCGGAGAATGCCAGGTCCTGTTTGTCACCCAGCGCCTTGACCAGCAGGCGCTGGAGCGCCGGCAGGGCCTGGTGACGGGGCTTGTCCAGCAGGTCGCCAACGAAGTGGCGGTTGCTCGACGACAGGCAACCATGCAGCCAGCCGGTAGACGACAGGCGCAGGCGCGAGCAGGTGCGGCAGAACGGCACGCTTTCGTTGGCGATCACGCCGAAATGACCGGCGCCGGGAATGGCGTAGCGCATCGCTGTGGCGTCGACCGGAGCGCTGGCCTGAACGTATTGGTGGCGACTGCCGATCAGCTCGAGCAGCTCCGGCAGGCCAACGAACTGCTGGTTGAAGGCGTTGGGGTCGCGCGCCAGGTGGCCCATGCGCATCAGCTCGATGAAGCGCAGTTCGAAACCACGCTCCAGGCAGTACTCCAGCAGCGGCAGCACCTGGTCAAGGTTCTGCCCGCGCAGCGGCACCATGTTGACCTTGATCTTCATCCCTGCTTCACGCGCAGCTTCCATGCCGGCCAGTACGGTGGCCAGGTCACCGCCACGGGCGATACCACGAAAGGCATCGGCGTCGAGCGTATCGAGGGACACATTCAGACGGCGAATCCCGCATTCGGCCAGCAGCGGCAGCTTGCGCTCGAGCAGCTGGCCGTTGGTGGTCAGGCTGATGTCGTCGAGGCCGAGTGTGCTTACCTGGCGCAGGAAAGGCTCCAGGCGCGTGCTGACCAGCGGTTCACCACCGGTGATGCGCAGACGCTCGATGCCGGCGGCTTCGATCAGGTACGCCACACCGCGCGCCATGGCGTCCGCGGAGAGTTCATCCTGGGCGGCGACCAGACGCTTGCCGTTCGGTACACAGTAGGTGCAGGCGTAGTTGCAAGCGGCGGTCAGGCTGACGCGAAGGTTGCGAAAGCGTCTGCCCTGGCGGTCAACGATCATGGCGAACTCCGATGGGAATGACGGGAGTATATCGCCGCAGCCGGCCGCGGCACATGGACCATAGGCCGGCTGAATGAGCGGGGTCGCATTTACCGCGGGTCGGGGTCGCCCGGGCGCACCCCGTATGAGTTCAGTCGCGCTTGCGCTTGTTACCCATGCGTACGCCGATATCCATCAGGAACTTGAAGAAACCTTCCTGATCCTCGAGCACGTTGCTCCAGAACGGCGAGTGATACAACGCCACGGCGCCATGCACCAGCGCCCAGGCGGCGCAGTAGTGGAAGTATGGCGGCACGTCTTCCAGCTTGCCCTCGGCGATCCGTCCCTTGATCAGCTGGGTCAGACGCTCGAAGTTGGATGCGCGGATCTTGTGCAGCTGCTCGACCATCTCCGGCACCTGATTGCCCTTGACCACCTTCTCTTCCAGGCGGTCGAACAGGCGATAGCGCTGTGGGTCGCGCATGCGGAATTCGAAGTACGCACGCGACAGCGCTTCCTTGTCACGATCCACGTCGGCCGAATGCAGCAGCTCGTTGAGATCGCGCTCGTAGTCGAGCATCAGGCGCAGGTAGATCTCCGCCTTGGACTTGAAGTGCTTGTAGATAGTGCCTTTGCCGATACCGACCGCATCAGC